>JAABUP010000388.1_pt1 | contig 99068 bp, 77 predicted proteins | sample 5559201 | NCBI WGS metagenome assembly JAABUP01 (sample SAMN10711887, study PRJNA513373) | rock metagenome | isolation source: Antarctica rocks | place: Antarctica | reverse complement strand
AATGCCGTTAGAAATAAACTCATCCTTCGCATCTTTGCCTGTGTTAACCAAAACAGACCCTATGAAAAAAATTATATTAAATCAGTTGCGTAAATCATAGAAATCGACCGCAGGGAGAAATCTTCTTTCAATCGCGCATCTACTGCTTTGAAGAAGATCCCTCTTTCATCGGGATGACAGGGTAACAGGGTAATGCTTCTTTTAGCATATAAAAATTGGTGCGGTTTTTTTGTCCTTTCAACCAAAGAGGAGGAATCTTCTTTTTTCAATTGTGCATCTGTTACTTTGAAGAAAATCCCTCCCTGAGGTCGGGATGACAGCACGGGACTTCTGGTCTTTATACTTTTGATGCTTCCGGTGAATTGATTTCATTCAGTTGCATCGGCACCAATTTCTTTGTTTTTAAGAATGTTGTAATGACGACCACCAGCGTCATCGATCCGCCAAAAACAACAGAAGTAACCGTTCCCATTAAACGTGCCGTAACACCTGATTCAAAAGCGCCAATTTCGTTGGAAGAACCAATAAACATGGAATTTACGGCCGATACACGTCCGCGCATCTGATCGGGCGTAAGCAATTGCATAATCGTGGACCGGATCAAAACGCTTACACTATCAAATGCACCCAGCATAAACAGGCAAAACAACGACAGGTAAAAGTTTTTGGAAAAGCCAAAACAGATGATAGAAATACCAAAACCGGTAACGGCAACCAGCAGGTTCCGCCACGGTTTTCCCATGGGAGAGAAACGCGTCATGGCCAGCATCGTCAACACGGCACCAACAGAATCTGCGGCACGCATCAACCCAAAACCTTGTGCCCCAACTTTTAAAATATCATTGGCAAAAATTGGCAGCAAAGCCACCGCCCCGCCAAAAAAAACCGAGAACAGATCCAAGCTTAGTGCACCCAACAGCATCCGGTTGCCAAAAACAAAACTGATGCCTTCCGACAAGCTTTTGTAAATGCTTTCCTTCGGCATAAACTCTGCCTCGTGCCGGTTTAAGGTAATGATAGCAATCATGGCTGTGGTGATAAAAACAACTACGAAAGAAAAAGTGATAGAAATGCCTAAACGATCAAATATCAACCCACCGGCGAGCGGGCCTAATACGGAAGCTGTTTGATAAGCTGAACTGTTCCAGGTAGAAGAATTTGGATACAATTTGCGCGGGATAATTCTGGTCATCACCGAAAAAGCTGTTGGGCCGTAAAAACCGCGGGCCAGTCCGATAAAAAATATCATAACATAAAGCGTGAGGATGATGTGGCTACTGCTCAAATAACGACTCGCTACCGGCAGCGTAACGAACAGCATCACACAGGAACAAACCCACATGACCGAAAAAATCATGAGTAATAGACGCTTTTTTTCAGATTTATCAGCCACGTAACCGCCATATAAAGCAATGCCAATAGAAGGAATCGCTTCCGTTAAACCGATCATTCCTAAAGCTAAAGCACTATGTGTCAACTGATAAATATGATACCCGATGATAACAGCCTGCATTTGGTAAGCGAAAGTCAGGAAGAAACGCATGGCCAGGTAAGACCTGAACTCCTTGAAACGGAGTGCTGCAAATGGATCAGTCTTTTTTTGTTGGAGATCTTCGTCGGGCACAGATATTAATTTTTGTATGCTAAAAGAAGCATGATGATTTGTTATTGTTCTTATTGAAATGATAATCCATGCTGATCGATCAGGTAAATTAAGGAAGCTATCGAGGCAGCACCCAGTTCCAGTTCGCGCTTGTTTACGTTTTCAAAAACATCTTTTGCGGTGTGGTGCAAATCAAAATACCGTTGAGAATCCGGCCGGAAACCAATTAAAGTAATATTTGGCATTGTTGCTTTTAGAGGTTCAATATCTGTTCCGGCACCGCCTTTTACTAAGCGGTCAACTTCATAAGGTTCTAAAATCGGTTTCCAGTTTTTGATCATTCCTTGCAGCATTTCCGGTTTTACATCGCTGAAAGAAAATCCTCTGGGCGTAAACCCGCCTTCGTCAGATTCTATGGCGGCAATATGTTTTTCACTATTTTTTTGGGCAAGTTCCGCGTATTTTAACCCTCCTTTATGCCCGTTTTCTTCATTCATAAACATAACCGCACGGACGGAATGTTTAGGGCGATAACCCAAAGCTTTAAAAATCCGCAGCACTTCTACCGATTGCATCACGCCGGTCCCGTCATCATTTGCGCCTTCGGCCAAGTCCCAGGAATCTAAATGGCCGCCAACGGTGATAAACTCATTTGGGTTTTCTGATCCTTTCAATTCTCCTACAACGTTATAAGAAAGTACGTCCGGCAAGGTTTGGCAGCTTTGTTTCAGGTAGAACTGAATATCTTTTTTCTGTTTCAACATAGAACTCAACAAATTGGCCCCTTTGGTAGAAATTGCTGCTGCCGGAATTTTGTTTCCGCCTTCTTCATAAGCGGTTGCGCCGGTATGCGGATAATCATCCAGGGTTTCTGTCATCGAACGCACGATCACGCCTACAGCTCCGTACTTCGCAGCTTCTGCCGGCCCTTTAAAACGTTGATCACTTGCTGCGCCATAAGCTGCACCGGTTTCAATAAAACGCGGATCAAACGGGCGGTTATAAAATACAATTTTGCCTTTTATAACATTTTCGCCTAAAGCTTTCAACGCCTGCAAACTTTGGACTTCAATCACGCTGGCTGTTAAACCATCTTTTACCGTGGCAACAGAACCGCCTAATGCAACTATTGCTACCGGGACCTGCTGATTGCCGGAAACTATTTTTGCCTGTTCTTTTTCTCCGCGCACCCAATGCGGCACCATTACTTCCTGCAAAAAAACACGGTCAAAACCGTATTGCTCCATCAGTTTTTTAGTCCAGTCAACTGCTTTTTGTGCATTTGCGGATCCGCTTAATCTTGGCCCAATCTTTTTACACAAATATTCCAGGTTCTGGTAAGGTTTCCCATTGACCAAAGCTTCATCAAAAATTTTTCGCAAAAACAAAGAATCGGTATTTTGAGCGGATGCAGCCAGTGACGTGCCGAGCAAAAGGGAAAGTAAAAATTTTAATTTCATAAAAACAGCTTTATCAGCAAAGTAAAAATTTGTATTGGTTTTGCAAAATATCAGGAGATTTTATTCCAGCTTAAACCTTCTTTTTTTTGTTGAAAATATTGCTGCAGCAATTGATTTTTGGGCATTTCCAACTGCTGATCTTCTTTAAAAGTGGCTTCGACCGCTTGCCTTGCCTGCATTAGTATTTCCTGATCGGTCGTTAAATTGGCCAGTTTTAAATCGAACACACCGCTTTGCTGCTTGCCTTCAATATTTCCCGGGCCGCGCAGTTGCAAGTCGATTTCTGCAATCTCAAAACCATCGGTTGTGCGCACCATCGTTTCCAAACGCAGCTTCCCGTCTTTGGATAATTTGTGGTTGCTCATCAAAATACAAAACGATTGCTCCGCTCCCCGGCCTACGCGGCCACGAAGTTGATGTAATTGTGACAACCCAAAACGTTCGGCATTTTCAATGATCATCACCGAAGCATTAGGCACGTTCACACCAACTTCAATCACCGTTGTGGCTACCATAATCTGTGTTTCGCCTTTTACAAAACGGTTCATTTCAAACTCTTTGTCTGCTGCGGAAAGTTGCCCGTGCACAATACTGATGCGATAATCAGGAAGCGGAAATTCACGCGACATCACTTCTACGCCATCGTTCAGGTTTTTGAGATCGAGCTTTTCACTTTCTTTAATCAGCGGGTAAACCACGTAAACCTGTCGTCCTTTGGCAATTTCTTCTTTCATAAAGCCAAACATGCGCAGCCTATTATTTTCAAAAAAATGTTTCGTGGTGATCGGTTTTCTGCCGGCTGGCAATTCATCAATCACAGAAATATCAAGATCTCCATACAAAGTCATAGCCAGCGTACGCGGAATCGGCGTGGCCGTCATCACTAAGATATGCGGCGGGATACTGTTTTTACGCCATAGTTTTGCGCGTTGCTCTACGCCAAAACGATGCTGCTCATCAATTACTACAAAACCCAGATTTTTGAACTGAACTTTATCTTCTATCAAAGCATGTGTCCCGATCAGGATATTTAATTTGCCGCTTTCGAGATTTTCGTGGATAACCCGTCGCGTTTTTGTTTTGGTAGAACCGGTCAGCAAAGCAACTTCTAGAAAGCCCTCGCCCAATAGTTGTTTTATAGATTGAAAATGCTGGTTGGCCAAAATTTCTGTGGGTGCCATCATGCAGGTTTGGTAGCCGTTATCAATCGCCAGCAAAATGCTCATCAAAGCCACTACTGTTTTGCCGCTGCCCACGTCGCCTTGCAGCAAGCGGTTCATCTGCACGCCTTTTTGGGTATCCAAACGAATCTCTTTCAGCGTTCTTTTTTGTGCCGAAGTCAATGCAAACGGCAGCTTTTCGTTATAAAACTTGTTGAAGCAGGCACCAACTTTTCCAAAAATATTCCCTTTAAATTTTAGCTCCCTGAACAGTTTATTTTTCAATAATTTAAGCTGAAGGAAAAAAAGCTCTTCAAACTTCAACCGCTGTGATGCTTCTTTTAGCTGTATAAAGTTCTCGGGGAAATGGATATTCTGATAGGCTGCACTTCTGTTGACGAGCTTATTATTTTCCAGGATATAAGCCGGCAGGTTCTCCTCCAAATTTCTGGCATACTGCTCCAGCAAAGCGGCAACCAGTTTCTGTATCCCTTTAGAATCCAAAGCAAATTTTTTAAGTTTTTCTGTAGAAGTATAAGCGGGCTGCAAAGCTAAGCTGCCTTTACTTTGAGTTGCTTCCGTACTGTAAAGCTCCATTTCCGGATGGGCCAGTTGAAGCTTGCCGTTAAAAAATCCAGGTTTTCCAAAAAAAACATACGCTTTGCCAACCACCAAGTTTTGAAAAGCCCATGTAATCCCCTGAAACCAAACTAATTCTATCGGCCCGGTTTCATCCTGCGCAACAGCAACTAATCTTTTGCCAGCTTTCTCGCCAATTATTTCCTTATGCTTTACCCGGGCAATAATCTGGACATAAAGCATTTCGGGCGATGCTTCTTTTACCTTATAAAAACGGGTGCGGTCAATGTATTTAAAGGGAAAATGCTGCAGCAAATCGCCATAAGAAGTTATGCCGAGCTCTTTTTTTAAGGCATCACCACGAACAGATCCAACGCCTTTCAGATATTCAACTGGCGTTCGAAAAAATTCATCCAAAATTTAACAGCTTAGGATAACAAAGATTTTAGGTGCATAAAAACAGCATTGAGCTTTTGTGCCAAAACCAATCAGGCTTTAACAGCAATGGCAGAAATTTCTACATTGACATTTTTGGGCAGTACAGAAACTTCAACCGTTTCCCTCGCCGGAAAGTCCCCTGTGAAGTAGGAACCGTAAATCTCATTTATCAAACTGAAATTATTCATATCCGATAAAAAAATAGTGGTTTTAACGATATGATCAAAGGTTAGTCCTGCTGCTGTTAATATCGCTTTCAGATTTTGTAAAACCAACTGTGTTTCTGCTCCTATCTCATCTGTTACTAATGCCCCTGATGCTGCATCGATCGCAATCTGGCCGGAAATAAACAGAAAACCTCCTGCAGCAACAGCTTGATTGTACGGCCCGATAGGTTGCGGTGCTTCTTTTGTGTTGATAATTTCTTTCATCGTTTTAATATAAACCAATCGATCAGTTTCCAGATAATGCCCAGCAAAAATATGATGATTGCGGTTTTATTTATAAAGTGCATGGCCCTGATATTGAAATTATCCGGCCTGTTTTCATCTTTTTTTCTGAAAAAGTACATGGTACAAATATAAAAAAAGGGGTTCAGATAAAATCTGAACCCCTTCAATATGAATTAATTTATTTAATTACATACCTGATTTTAATTCAACACGACGGTTTAGTACACGTCCTTGTTCTGTTGAGTTATCAGCGATCGGATTAGTTTCTCCGTAAGCTTTAACAGTTAAACGTTTGGCATCAACACCAGAGTTAACCAAGTAAGTTTTTACTGAATTTGCCCTGTCTTTAGATAAACGCATGTTATGTGCGGTAGAACCTTCGGAAGAAGCGTAACCATCTAACTCGATCATCATGGTAGCATTGCTTCTCAAATCAGCAGATAATTTATCCAAAGTTGGGTAAGCTGAAGTTCTCAATACTGAACTGTCAAACTCAAATTGGATATTAGAATAAGTTCCGGGAGTAGCAGCCATAGTAGTATCCGGTTTAGGGAATTTGATTTCGCAACCAGAACCATCTACAACAGTACCGGCAGGAGTGCCCGGGCATTTGTCAAACTGATCAGAAACACCATCACCGTCAGAATCTTTTTTCAAGTCATCAACTGCTTTTTCAACATTTGATACACGGCCTTTTAAAGCTTCTACTTCCTGACGTAAAGTTGGGTCTTTCAACTCATCATACATCATTGCGATAGGGTTAACCCATTCTAAACTTGGTTTAGCAGGTTTTCCTAAAGTAAATTCTAAACCACCATAAGCGTAAGAAAACTTGTCTTTAGTGGGATATCCTCTTTTAAGTCCGTCTAAATTATCCCCATCTATAAAATTTGCTGTGTAACCTAAGTTTAAAGCAATTCCATCAGATAGTTTAAATTTTACACCTACACCAACAGGAATAACCAACTCGTGGATATATTTTTTATCTCCGGTACTACCTGCGTGATTTTTATAATCAACAACTGTATTATTAGACATTGTTACTTTAGGAGCATAAGCAGCTAAACCAGCTCCCGCTTTAACAAAGAAATTCACCGAATTTTCTCTGTGGAGAAAATCTACAGTAGCAACGTTTGCTATACCACTTAAAGTAGCAGAATAACCTAAATCTGTTGTAAAAGCAGTATAACCTTCGCGAGAACCATTACTTGCACCAGATCTGTTTCTGCTGTTGTCTCCGGAAATTTTTCCGCGAACTCCGTCTAACTGCAAGCCAAAAGCGTGGCCTAATTGCTTTCTTATAGAAAGACCATAGCCTAACTCCGTTTTACTGTTTGTAAAGTCATCGGATCCGAAAGGGATAGTAGGTGATAATGCACCTGCGTTTACACCGATACTCCAGGTTCTGTACTGCGCCCTGCCACCAAATACCTTTGATGAACCAGGGGCAACAGTTGTGGTCGAATCTGAAGAGGTTTGTGCATGGGCGGCAACAACACTCATCAAAGAAGCAATCGACAGCACAACCGTTTTCTTTAAGGTAGAATAATTCATAATTTTAAGATTAACGATTTTAATTGTGATTTTTTTTCAAAAATAGTTATTAAGTTTGATTCGTTGTACCAAACTCCGTTCCATTTTATATTTTATTTTCTTTAATAAATATAAAGTCCTTAACATCAAACATAAATTATTGTTTTACAATGAAGTATGAACTAATAGCTAATGATGCTTTTTATACGAACAGAAGTAACTTTTGTTCAAAATTAAAACCAAAATCATTAGTGCTTATCAATTCCAACGATGAGTTCCCGCGCAGCGGCGACCAAAACCATACTTTTAAGCAAAATGCAGACCTTTTTTATCTGACCGGGATTGACCAGGAACAAACTATTTTACTCTTATTTCCGGATTGCCCTAATCCTTTATACAAGGAAGTACTCTTTTTAAGACAAACAAACGAGCAAATTGCTGTTTGGGAAGGTCATAAATACACACGCGAAGAAGCAGAAAAAGCATCCGGCATCAAAACGATTTTCTGGCTGCAGGAATTTGATGCTATCCTGTCAGCAGTTATATTTTATGCGGAAAATATCTACCTCAACACCAACGAAAACGACCGCTATCAGCATACCGTTTCTTACCGGGACCTGCGGTTTATCCAGCAGTTAAAGGAAAAATATCCCTTGCACCAGTATCTGAGGGCGGCACCTGTTTTACGGGAATTGCGTGCTGTAAAATCCCCGGCAGAAGTTGCGCTGATCAGCAAAGCCTGTAAAATTACGGATGATGCTTTTTTTAGGGTGTTAAAATTTGTAAAACCTGGTGTTTGCGAGTATGAGATCGAAGCGGAAATCATCCACGAATTTATCCGGCAAAGAGGGACCGGACACGCTTATAACCCGATCATCGCTTCCGGCATCAACGCAACCATTCTTCATTACAATGACAACAACCAGATTTGCAAGGCTGGCGACGTTGTTTTGATGGACTTTGGTGCCGAATACGCCAATTACAACGCCGATATGACGCGTTCTATACCTGTTAGCGGCCGGTTTACGCCTCGTCAAAAATCGGTTTACAACGCTGTTTTGTATGTGATGAAAGAAGCCGTACAGCTTTTACAAGCCGGGACGATCTGGAACACTTACCATGAAGAAGTTGGCAAGATCATAACTTCGGAATTGGTTCAATTAGGCTTACTGGATCAACACGATGTAGAAAAGCAAGACCCGGCCATGCCGCTTTATAAAAAATATTTCATGCATGGCACTTCCCATCATTTAGGATTAGATGTTCATGATTTTGCCGGAAGATATACACCTTTTGCAGCCGGAAATGTATTGACTGTTGAGCCTGGTATTTATATCCCGGCAGAAGGTTTGGGTATCCGGTTGGAAAACAATATTTTGATCACCGAAAACGGCAACATTGATTTAATGGCTGATATTCCTTTGGAAGCAGATCATATTGAAGCATTGATGAATGCTTAATTTATACCGGTAAAAGAAGCATTGTATATATTTCTGTTGAATTAGACGTCATGATTAAATATCTGAAAATACACTGGCTGAAGTAAACAAAGCCTAACCTCTTTATTTTTTTAATTTTGCAGGCTTAACGCTTTGAATGAAAACCTATTTCCGACTGCTCTCTTTTGCCAAACCGATAGAAAAATTTGCTATTCCTTATGTCATCGCCACCATTTTATCCGTCATATTCAACACGCTTAACCTGGCACTTTTAGCTCCGCTTTTAAACACGCTTTTCAATAAAAACACTCAGCATATAGTTGCAAAGCCCGAGAGCTGGCTTTCTGTTATTGATACTTTTAATTATTACGCTTACCGCGCTACAGTGGAATATGGCATTAATGGCGCCTTAAAATTTGTTTGCATCACCATTGTTGTTTCTGTTTTCTTAAGTAACTTGTTTCGTTATTTATCCCAACGGATCATGGAAAACCTGCGTATCCATACTTTATTAAACCTGCGTAAAGCCGTTTTTAACAATGTAATGGACTTGCATTTGAGTTATTTCAACAATGAGCGCAAGGGCGATATTATCTCCAAGGTGGCTTCAGATGTGCAAGTGGTTCAGTTTTCGGTTACCGGAACCTTGCAAGTTGTTTTTAAAGAACCCTTTCAATTGATTGCATATATAGTGATGCTGTTCCTGATCAGCTATAAACTCACTTTATTTTCCTTGCTAGTGATCCCGGTTTCGGCTTTCATCATTTCGAGGATCGTGAAAAGTTTAAAACAACAGGCAACCGCATCGCAACAATCTTATGGCCACATGATCAGTTATCTGGATGAAGCTTTATCCGGCATCAAGATCATCAAGGCCTTTAATGCTACTGCTTTTATCAAACAAAAATTTAGCACTGAAAACAATAATTATTCGCGCATAATCCGTTCTATGGCCCGACGTCAGCAAATGGCTTCACCAGTTTCCGAATTTTTGGGAGTTTCAATGGTTGCCGGAATTGTTTTGTATGGTGGTTCGCTGATCATTGCAGGGACTTCTTCTTTAAAAGCTGCGGATTTTATCGTTTACATCGCTTTGTTTTCCCAGGTAATGCGGCCGGCAAAAGCGATTTCTGATGCTTTTAGCAACATCCATTCCGGTATTGCAGCAGGCGAGCGCGTGCTGGAACTGATTGATGAAAAGCCAAAAATCACCGATGCGCCCGATGCTGTTTTTATCGATACTTTTTCTGATAGCATCCGTTTGGAAAATGTTTCTTTCGCTTACCAAGAAAAAGAGGTGCTAAAAGAAGTATCGCTCATCATTCCGAAAGGAAAAAATATTGCCTTGGTTGGCCCGTCCGGAGGGGGGAAATCTACGCTGATGGATTTGTTGCCAAGATTTATCGAACCAACAGGCGGACGGATTTTGATCGATGGAAAAGACATTCAGCATGTAAAAACCGATTCGCTTCGTGCTTTGATGGGCATTGTGAACCAGGAATCTATCTTATTTAATGATACGATCTTCAACAACATCGCTTTTGCCAAACCAAATGCTACGCAGGCAGAAGTAGAAGCCGCTGCACGAATTGCGAATGCACATGAGTTCATTTTAAATACTGAAAATGGATACCAAACCAACATCGGCGACCGCGGCTCGAAACTTTCCGGTGGGCAAAAACAGCGGATCTCTATTGCCCGTGCCGTTTTAAGCAATCCGCCAATTATGTTTTTGGACGAAGCTACTTCGGCATTGGATACCGAATCGGAAAAATTAGTGCAGGACGCTTTGAACAACCTCACCAAAAACCGTACTTCTTTAATTATTGCGCACCGTTTAAGCACTATCCAAAACGCAGATGAAATTGTGGTTTTGGAAAACGGAAAAATAATTGAGCAGGGGAATCATCAACAACTCATCAACAAAAATGGCTTGTACAAAAGGTTGATTGATATGCAAACTTTTGATAAGTAAGAAGGAAAGCAAATAGATGGGCATGAATTCTTTTTATAACAAAAGAGTTGTAGAAAGGGCTTATCATTATATATATTTAGATAATTACAATCAATCTTAATTCCAGTGATAGAAGTCTCTGTTATCATACCCAATTATAATCATGCCCCGTTTTTGAGACAAAGAATAGACACTGTACTCAATCAAACTTTTCAAGATTTCGAGTTGATCATTTTAGATGATTGTTCTACAGACAACAGCAAAGAGGTAATAGAGTCATACGCCGGAAATCCAAAGATCAGTCATATTATATTCAATAGTGCAAATAGCGGAAGTCCGTTCTTGCAGTGGGAAAAAGGCATTAACCTTGCCAAAGGAAAGTATGTTTGGATCGCTGAAAGTGATGATTGGTGTGAACCGTCACTTTTACAAACTCTTGTTGAAGGTATAAAGAAGGATGATCAATGTGTAATAAGTTATTGTCAGATGTTTTATATTACTGAGGGTAATAATATAAAATGGCAGTCTAACCATCGTTATTTATCTGAAATGATAGAAAGTAAAGTTTTTATCCAAGATTACTTGGCTGTAAAGGTGTCCATTTACAATGCAAGTATGGCCATCTTTAAAAGAGAAAAATTCAAATATGTAACATCCGAATTTACAACATTCAAATTTTCTGGTGACCACCTTTTTTGGATTGAAATTGCAAGGCATGGCAAAACCCATATTAGTGGAAAAGTATTGAACTATTTCAGGAAACACGATCAGGACGTAAGCGGCAAGGCATATAAAAGTGGGTTGAATTTTGTAGAAGAACTCAATATTATCAACTGGATGTATAGGGAAGAATTAATTGATGACGTGATCTATACAAGGGCATTTAAAAAGCAATATAAGGAGTATTGGATGGTAAGAAATTCTATTGACCGTAACAATAAAAATACAATCACCACTTTATTTGATCATCCTCTTTCAAAAAAAACCAATACTATAAATTTCTTATCGTCAGCAATTTGGAATGCATACAAGAATAGAATTGTTTAGGTAAGATCGGTTTATAATAGAGATACTTTTACTTTTGCAACTATGACAGTAAGCGTAGATATCGTAATTCCCTCTTATAGGTTGGATGAACAATATCTGATACCAATGCTGAACCTAAAGTTGCCTCAAGGCTTTATTATTAATTATTATATTGTTGCAGATAACCCGAGTTTACAGATTCCAGCTTCTATTCAGCAGCTTAGTGAACGCAATAATGTACATCTACTCATTAATCCTGTTAACCTTGGTTTTTCGAAAACCCGTAATAAAGGTATAGATGCCGGACGGGGCCAATGGATATTACTATTAGATGATGATGTACTTCCCAATGTCGATCTATTGTGTGCTTATGCCAGGCAAATTTTACTTAAACCAGCTGCTTTGGGCTTTGTTGGTGTAACCGAGTTTCCACCGCCTATTAATTCAGCAACCAAAGCACTGCAAATTATTGGTGTTTCTACTCATTTTCAACTGGCCAGACGAGAGGCAGATATGTATTGGTTGGCAACAGCTAATATACTACTTAATCGTAGCTTACTTAGTAACCGCCGATTCTTACCTGAGCTTACCAAAAGCACCGAAGACATGGAGCTACTGTTTAGGAACGCATTTGAAAACCATTTGAAAAAATATCAGGCAGTACCCGATGCAGTAGTTAAACATCAATGGTGGGACAATGGCTCTGTACAAACCCAGAGAATGTTTTTATATGGGGAAGGAGCGTCAGAAGTTGCCAAACTCCATCCCGTTAATTTATATACCTACTACGACTTCACAAACACTATTGAAACACTGTTATTAATCCTGATAGTATCTGTTTGCTGTATTATGTTTTCTGTATCAGTAAAATGGTTGTTTTTATTAGCCTTTGCACAAATTTTAGCTGAGTTACTTACTAATTATTACCGCACTATTAAAATTGGCAAATCTTTAAGCCCTGTTGTAGCTTACCAGGTAACCTGGCACAAAAATATTTTGGAAGCGGGCAGGCTATGGGGAAATATAACAGATGGCTACTTAAAAGGATTTGCTTTACGCACAGATGGCAGTTTCTATAAACAGCACCCGCAACCTTTCCGGCTTAACCGCTATAAAATTATCAAGCTTGTAATCTTCACCTTGGTAGTGTTACTACTCTATCTGCTTTAAACCTCATGATAGCCGCTGTTGCTATAAGTAAGGTTTTCCGCTATCGTTTTACGATAGATGAGCTCGTTGGGCAAAAAGTTTTCACGGTCGTGTTGATGATGAAAAATATGGTAGCTGATGGCTGCCATTTTTAAGCGCTTTTTCAGGATACCGGCATTAATTAAGCGGGCGGCAAATTCGTAATCTTCCCAGCCCCAGCCTTCAAAATCATTATAATAACCGTTGACCCGTATATAATCATCACGCCAGAAAGCTAGGTTACATCCTTTTACATTCCATGAACTACGCGGATCGGGATTAAAAAAAACAGACAATAACGGGATACGGACAGCATTAAACCGGCTATATACACCATTAGATAGCGAATGAAAGTTAATTTGTCTGGTTTTGAATATCTCTATGGTTTTTGCCTCGGTAAGCATCGCACGGCTGCCTTGCACGAAGTACCCTTTGGACGCAGCACGTGTATGATCGGCAATAAATTTAGGATTTACAATAATATCACCGTCAATCTCAATGATATACTCGGCTTCTGCTAATTTAACAGCTTTATTTAGGATCAGGCATTTTCTAAACCCTTTATCCTCCTGATACGCATGTTTTATCGGAATAGGAAACAAGCTTCGGTAATGGTCTATCAATGCTTTTGTATTTGCCCCTGAGCCATCGTCAGCAATTAGTATCTCATCTGGTAAACGGGTTTGTTTCAATAAGCTCAGCAGTACCAACTCTAATGCTTCGGGCCGGTTATAGGTAGAAATCAGTACTGCTATAGTTAACTTATCCTCGTTCATCTAATTAAAATTGTTAAAATTATAAACAAGGAATGTTATTATAAACTTTAAAATCCAGGGCCTGTTTAAAATTTATTCAGGTTATTTCTATGCTTCTTTTATGCCTTAAAAAACTTTAAACTTTTTATGGTTTTTAAGATGCATGCATAATACTAATTTTTATATGATAAAAGAAGTATTATCATTTTTTCGGATACAAGTTTAAACAGAATTGAAAAATTAAGGTAAAATTTATACTGATTTCTTGCACCTGGCTATTTCACATGTGGTTATACTAATTAAAGCCGCATATTGGCCTCTTTTTAAAAAGGTTAGTCATTTGTTTATATCATATCATCCATTTTAAACTGCGGAATTTCCTGTTGTGCCCTATAAATCCAATAACTACTACTTACTGGCCTACAACCCATTTCATCCTGGTTTTGCTGATACCTATAGTTAACAAAAAGCTTAATACATAAACTATTATAAAACGTACAAGTGTAAAAATTATATTGTCACTTGCATTAAACGTAGTGTTGTTTATTTTTAAAGGAGTAAAAATCAATGGCAGTAGATTGACAATTAATACATAATGAATCAGGTATATTCCAAAGGTGGTTTGTCTTGGGTTTAATTTGCTTTGTATAAAGTTTATACCTCCTACCTTTAACATGGCAGCAAACATGCTTAAAGAATAAAGAATATTTGTAAACTTTAATGTATCGAATGGATCTTCTGAACCTAACCGGGCTAAGTAAATTCCTTCTGCTACGCTTAGAATAAAGAATATTATATTTATAAGGATCAGTTTATTCCAAGATATTTTATTGATAAAGGTCATTACTTTTTGAAAATGTTTATTTAGCATTACGCCAAGCCACAGATAAAATACAAACCCAAACAAAGCAGTGGAATGCTCGGTAGGAACCCAAGTGCCATATAAATTTATACTGTAAAAAACAGATAATATCCCTAAAAATACACCAAACCATATATTGTACAGACGCTTTTTAAAAATCAACAGCAAAGCAATACAAATTAAAAAATTGGGAATAAACCAATAAGAAGTATAGAACAAAATGTGCCCTGTCTCTTCAATCAGATACAATGGTAAATTATCAAAAGCATCACTACTTCCAAAGCGCAAGTAAATAATTACCTGACCGACTATGTCCAAAACAAAGAACACAGCTACCCAGAACAACCAGGGTTTAACTGTATTTCTGAACCTGTTTTTTAAATATTGCCCTGCACTGTATTGGTTAAACTTGTGATTGATCAAAAATCCGCCAATTAGAAAAAATGCAATAGTGGAAAATTTTAAAATTTGCATTGCTGCTGTTTCAATTAGCGTTTCCGGGAAACTTTTGTATTTTAAACCCCAAAAAACAGAACAATGTAAGAATACAATACCCATCATTGAAATACAACGGATGGTATCAACAAAACTATAATTTACAGTACCGGAAGATTTTTTAGTGCTATTAGATTGATCCATATATTGACTTATACTATTTCCGGCGATAAAATTTATATTCTAACTCTTAGAGCCTGTTTAAATGTTGTTCAATTTATTTTCTATGCTTCTTTTATCACCTAAAAACTATCAAATTTTCATGCTTCTTTTAGGCATATAAACTATAAACACAAAATTTATATGCCTAAAAGAAGTAGACAAATTCTTCTGATATAAATTTAAACAGGCTCTTATACTATTAACTTTATGAAAAGATATAATATTTAACCCGGTAAAAGAAGCATCAAAAAAAAGCCTTGCTATTTTTTCAATAGTAAGGCTTTGTAATAACTCATATAAATATTGGAATTTACGCCAACTTTCTTTTTACTTCTACATTTTCATAAGCTTCTACAATATCTCCAACTTCGATATTGTTGAAATTGTTAATGTTCAAGCCGCATTCATATCCTGTCGCTACTTCTTTTACATCATCTTTATAACGTTTTAAGGAAGCCAGTTCGCCAGTATAAACTACTACGCCATCGCGTACAATCCGGATTTTACTGTTACGGTTGATCTTGCCATCCAGTACCATACAACCGGCAATAGTACCAACTTTACTGATCTTAAAGGTTTCACGGATTTCTACGTTAGCCACAATCTTCTCTTCAAAAGTTGGTGCCAGCATACCTTCCATAGCTGCTTTAATCTCGTTAATGGCATCGTAAATGATGGAATACAAACGAATATCAATTTGTTCCTGTTCTGCTAATTTACGGGCACTGCCTGAAGGGCGGACTTGGAAACCGATAATAATTGCATCCGAAGCCGAAGCCAGCAATACATCAGATTCTGAAATCTGCCCGACTGCTTTTCCTATAATGTTAACCTGAATTTGGTCGGTTGTAAGTTTCAGCAAGGAATCGGAAAGTGCTTCGATAGAACCATCCACATCACCTTTTACAATAATATTCAGTTCTCTGAAGTTTCCTATTGCCAAACGACGGCCAATCTCATCCAGCGTAATGTGCTTTTGTGTACGCAAGCCTTGTTCGCGTTGTAATTGCAAACGCTTATTGGCAATTTCCCTGGCTTCAACTTCACTTTCCATGGAGTTAAACTTGTCGCCTGCTGTTGGCGCACCTTGCATACCTAATACTTGCACAGGTGTTGATGGTCCGGCTTCTTCCACGCGTTGTCCGCGCTCATTGGTCAAAGCTTTTACACGGCCACTATAACAACCTGCCAGGATCGGATCGCCTACTTTTAATTTTCCTGCCTGAACCAAAACAGTCGTTACAATACCGCGGCCTTTATCCAAAGCAGCTTCGATCACTGTTCCTATTGCACGTTTGTTTGGGTTGGCTGTCAGTTCCAGTAATTCTGCTTCCAGCAATATTTTTTCCAGTAAAACATCTATATTTAAACCGGTTTTTGCAGAAATTTCCTGTGCCTGATATTTTCCGCCCCAATCTTCCACCAAAATATTCATGGCAGCCAACTGCTCGCGTATTTTGTTTGCATTGGCACCCGGCCTGTCAATTTTATTAAAGGCAAAAATAATTGGCGCACCAGCCGCTTGCGCATGGTTAATTGCTTCCCGGGTTTGCGGCATGATGCTGTCGTCCGCGGCAATAACAATGATCACAATATCCGTTACCTGGGCACCACGTGCACGCATAGCGGTAAAAGCTTCGTGTCCGGGAGTGTCCAAAAAAGTAATTTTCTTTTTATTTTCTAAAGTAACTTCGTAAGCACCAATGTGCTGGGTAATTCCACCAGCTTCACCAGCAATAACGTTAGTCTTGCGGATAAAATCCAGTAAAGATGTTTTACCATGATCTACGTGTCCCATGATGGTTACGATCGGTGCACGGGGTATTAAAGTATCTGCTGCATCGGCTTCGTCTAAACTGCCTTCTTCATCCTGCGGTTTCACGAACTCTATTTCATAGCCAAATTCATCGGCTACGATAGTCAGCGTTTCTGCATCCAAACGTTGGTTGATAGAAACAAACAAACCCAAGCTCATGCAAGTAGAAATAATCTGGGTTACAGATACATCCATCATAGAAGCTAGTTCGTTTGCCGTAACAAATTCGGTAACTTTTAGAATCTTGGACTGCAATTGCTGCTCCATTGCTGCATCTTCTGCAGAGGAAGCATAATCGTCCCGTTTTTGACGGCGAAGCTTTGAACGCTGCGCGAACTTACTGGATTTACCGGCACCGCTCAATCGGGCTAAAGTAGCTTTTATCTGGTCTTGGATTTCCTTTTCTGTAGGCTCTTCTTTCGGTCCGGATGCCACTGGCCGGTTATTTCCCGGTACATTTCTGTTATCAGGCCTGGCATTGTTCGTATTTCTGTTGAACGGCGGACGGTTGCCGGCACCAGTCCCTGCCGGGCGTTGGTTATTGCTACTTTGACCTGGGGCATGGGAACCTTGGCCAGGTGTGTTCGGGCCACGGGAACCTGGAGCCTGGCCTGTATGAGGCGGTTGCCCCGGAGCGTTTTCTTTACGTTTGCGTTTTCTTTTATGATCCGCAGCACTACTATTGCTGCCAGCGTTAGAAGAAGCTACCGGCTGATCCTTACGTTTCGGCGGGTTGACCGGCAAAGTCATTCTGCCAATTACATTTGGCCCGCTTAAACGGTCTGCCCGTGCCCGAATAACATCTGTTTCCGAATGCGCCTCCTCTGGTGATTCCGGCGCAACTGCAACCGGTTCTGCAACTTTAACAGCTTCAGGTACTTTTGCTTCGGGTGCTTTAACTATAACCGGCGGAATTATAACTGGTGTAGGTTGTGCTTCCGCTTTTGGTGCTTCTTTTACCACCTCTTTTTCTATGACTGCCTGTTTTTGTTCCTCTACAAAAGCCGGAACGGATATAATTTCCAATTGTTTCTGCTGAACAGGCTCTGTTACAGCAACCGATTTGGTTACTTCAGGCTGAATTAGTTCCGGCTTAATTGATACAGGTTTTACTGCTTCGGCCGGTTTAACTATTTCAACGAGTTTAACTTCAGCAACAGGTACTTCTTTTACCACCTCTTTTTCATGGCGGCCTTTACCGTTCAAATCAGCTAAATTCATTTTACCTACCACCGTTACACCCGGCAAGGAAGAATTATCCTTCGTGCCAGGTGCTGATGCAGATCGGGCAGTATCAGCGTAATTGCCGGAGTTTTTGATCAGCACTTCCTGATGTTCTGTCTCCCGTCCAGAAAAAGCAACGAGCCTTTCCACCACCTGAACAGCTTCTTCTTTTCTTATTTTTCCGATGCTAATCTGTTTCGCTTCTTCCTTTATGTTTTTATCACCCTGAAATTCTTTCAAAAGAGCTTCATACATATCGCCTTCCAGCTTGGTCGTAGGTTTGTTCTCTACTTTATAGCCTTTTCCACTCAGGAAACCAACTATTGTACTGGTGCCAATGTTCAGCTCTTTTGCTGCTTTAAATAATTTTATAGATTTGTCTTCTGACATTTATATTGCTTTCTGCACTTTTACACAAAAGTACATTTTTTAATTTTGTTTTTTTATTTTTATTCAAATTCTGACTGCAAAACCGATAACACTTCTTTCACTGTTTCCTCTTCTAAATCAGTACGTTTTACCAGTTCATCAACACTTAGGTTCAATATTGATTTTGCTGTATCGAGGCCAATCCGTTTGAACTCATCCAAGATCCAACCGTCTATTTCATCAGAAAATTCTTCAATGTCCACGTCCTCTTCATGCTCATCCACTTCGCGGTAAACGTCCACTTCATACCCCGTCAATTTACCTGCCAGTTTTATGTTGTGGCCTCCTCGGCCGATAGCCAGAGATACCTGATCAGGTTTTAAATAAACGGCTGCTGTCTTCTTTTCATCATCCAGCTTGATAGAAGTGATTTTAGCAGGGGACAAAGCACGCTGCACATATAAAGACAAATTGGCCGTGTAGTTGATAACGTCAATATTTTCGTTTTTCAACTCGCGTACAATCCCATGTATGCGGGATCCTTTCATACCAACGCAGGCACCGACCGGATCAATCCGGTCGTCATAAGATTCTACCGCCACTTTTGCACGTTCTCCCGGCTCGCGGACAATTTTTTTTATCACGATCAAACCGTCGAATATTTCCGGCACTTCCAGTTCAAACAAACGCTGCAAAAACTCCGGGGCTGTACGGGAGATGATAATTTTCGGATTACTGTTCAGCATGTCCACTTTATGGATCACCGCCCGTACAGCATCTCCTTTTTTAAAGTAATCTGCCGGGATTTGTTCCGATTTCGGAAGCAATAATTCGTTGCCTTCATCATCCAGGATCAGCGTTTCTTTTTTCCAAACCTGATAAACTTCTCCGGTTACAATTTCGCCAACACGGTCTTTGTATTTTTTGTAGATCTCGTCTTTTTCAAGTTCCAGGATTTTGGAAACCAATGTTTGGCGCGCAGCCAAAATTGCCCGGCGGCCAAAACTTTCCAGCGTGATCAATTCAATCTGTTCATCGCCCACTTCCAAATCCGGATCATAAGTTTTTGCTTCTGCCAGTTCTACTTCCAGGTCGTCATCTTCAGAAAAACCATCTTCCATCACCATACGGGTACGCCATATTTCCAAATCGCCATTATCGGTGTTCACGATAATGTCGCAATTTTCGTCTGTACCATACTTTTTCCTGATCATGCTCCGCAAAACATCTTCCATCACACTCATCATCGTTGGGCGGTCGATGTTCTTGAAATCTTTAAATTCCTGAAAAGAATCAATTAAATTTATGTTGCTCATTTTTTCACTAAAATTTTTTGTTCAATTTTTCATGCTGTTTTTATCCCTATAAAAACAGTATGAAAAGGTTTTATTTAAATGATATTAAAACTGTTGTTTCATGAAGCTGATTGTATAGCAAAAGTGTTTCTGCAAACATCGCTTTTTTGCCTTTTACAGCTATTTTTTCTTCTATCGATATGCCTTGTTCATCGGCAGCCAATAGTTTGCCTTCTTTTTGGCTGCCCTCTGTTAATTTCAAAAGCAAAGTGCGGCCAATATTTTTTTGAAACTGCCTGACAGATTTTAAAGGAAAATCAATCCCGGGAGAAGAAACTTCCAGGTTATAAGCCTGTTCGATCACGTTCCCTTCTTCCAGATGAAAACCCACATGCCTGCTGATTGCCGCACAATCCTGTATCCCAATCCCCTGATCGCCATCTACCAGCACGGTCAGGTTTCCGTTGGTGTGCATTTTTATATCCACTAAAAACAGTTCCGGCCGGTCGCTGATTTTCTCTTCTACCAGGTTTTTTACCTGCTGCTCAATACTCATTTTTCAAAATTAACGGTTAAAAGAAAAGAGGGGACAATGTCCCCTCTTTTCTTTAATCATACAAATGTAGATAAAATATTTAACAGTCAAGCCTTTAATACCATTATTGCAGGAATCAATTTTATTTAAATACTGTTTTTATGGCATAAAAGTTAGCATGGCTTTTTAATAATGATAAATTTGCAATTGATAACGATCCCTATGAGATTCATCATTGAAATTTTACTGACCGGGTTTGCTGTTTTTATAGCCGCACAAATTATTCCCGGCGTACACGTAAACGGTTATTTTACAGCCGTGCTTACCGGCGTTTTATTAGCGGTGGTAAATGCAACCATCGGGTTTTTGCTGCGGATACTCACTTTCCCGATCAATATCCTAACATTAGGGTTGGTTTCTTTTGTGATTACCGTTTGCATGGTATTGCTGGTTTCCAAAATGCTGACTGGTTTTAAAGTAGATGGCTTTTTTACAGCAGCGATATTTGCATTTGTATTAGCTATTTTAAAGATGATCTTTGGTGCTTTTGAAGGAAGATAAAGCTTATTTTTCTGCCAGCAACTGATCGATCAGGGTTTCAAACCCATGTGTAAATTCGATATAATGATCTCCGGTCCCGGGACCGCTGAAACCGGTATGGATTTTACGGACATCCCCTTTTTTATCAATAATAATAGTGGTTGGAAAAGCAACAAAAGCAGATAAGGCGGGCAAACTTTTGGCCGCTTCGTTTTTGTTGTTTGTATATCCGGTAATCAGCAAATCATACGGAATATGGAAGCGGTTTTTCAACTGCTCAATATTTTTTCTGGAAGTGGCAAAATCTGTTGTCCGCTCGTAAGCCAAACCCAAAACCTGTACTCCTTTTACATGGTATTTTTTGTAGAAACCTACCAGGTAGGCTGTTTCGTCCATGCAATTCGGGCACCAGGAACCCATGATTTGTAAAATCACTACTTTGTTTTTAAACTGATTATCTGAAAGCGAAACTGGTTTTTTATCAAGATCAGGAAAAGTGAAATCAATCTTTTTATAACCAGGTTTTAAAACCGTAAGCGAATAAGCGTTCGGTAGTTTCGCGTTTTCATCTTTCACCGCATTCCATACTTGAACAGAAGAAGCCCCGGAATAAAATTTTCCGTTGGTAATGGTTTGCTCATTGCTGATCTTTCCGGTAAACAAAAAAGCATGCGAACCATCAAAGCACGACAGATACAAATCATCGCCCGAAACCGTTCCTTGCAAAAAACGGTAATCGCCGGTGGTAGTTAAAAACGTACCGGTAATATCATTGCCATTTTGCCGGAATTCGCCCACGGTAACATCTTTGTTCTGCAAATCTTCATCGGTAAAAACAGCAGACCACCGGCCGGAAATATTAAATTTTGGTTTTGCAGGAGAGGAAAAGAAACGCCAGGAAGCATTGGCCTCGGCCGAAAACGGGATCAAAATATTTTTGCTTCCAATGTGCCGCACCCAGTTTCCCTGCAACACATTTTCTTTTAAAGCTGCCCTGATTTCGGTATCAAACAAAGGCATTTTTATCAAAACAGAATCACCTTTAACGGTAATATCAGTTACTTTAAACCTTTCTTTTCCGTTGATGACCGTCATTTGCTTTCTGCCGGCACTATCTTTCAACTCAAAATTAAAAGGGATATATTGGCCGGAAGCCGTTTTTAATTTAGCCAGCCAGATGCCGTTTTTTAAATTTATGCCGGTAAAAGAAGTATGCAGCAGGAATAAAGCTGCTGCAACGGGAAAGATGTTGAAATATTTTTTTTTCATGTTGATTTTTTTATTATCAATTGCAGAAACACACACCTGCACCTCTCAAGAGGGGAAATGCAGGGCGAAAACCTAAATAAACTTGTAAACATTTATATTTTACAGGCTTTCCCTGATCTTTTTGATGATTTTGGTGCTGGAACTATTATCTAGATAAGGGATAAGTTCTACTTTTCCGCCGTGTTCTAAAACCCATTCTGCACCTGCAATATCTGCTACTTTATAGTCGCCGCCTTTTACCATAACGTCCGGTTGGATGGCTTTAATCAGGTTTTCGGGCGTATCTTCTTCAAAAACAATAACCATATCCACCAAGTGCATGGCAGCCAACAGCAAGGCCCGGTCATCTTCGTTTTGGACTGGCCTTCCAGCCGCTTTCAACCGCCGTACGGAAGCATCAGAATTTAACCCAACAATTAAACGGTCGCCAAAGGAAGCCGCACCAGCCAGGCTCATCATATGTCCGACATGCAGAATATCAAAGCAGCCATTGGTGAAAACGATTGTTTGTTCGGTTATGCGCCAAGAAGCAATAATGCGCTGAGCCTGCTTTACGTCAACTATTTTTTTTCTGATAACCGCTAATTTATCTGCCATCGTTACAGTAATTTATTGTCTTTATCCGGAAAAACCAAAATAGGTCCATAAGCTTTTGCTTCTTCCATGGGCAGAAAACCATACGACATAATGATTACAATATCGCCAACTTGTGCCAGTCGTGCCGTTGCTCCGTTTAAACAAACCGTTCCCGAACCGCGTGCCCCTTTTATGGCATAAGTTTCAAAACGGGCACCATTGTTATTGTTTACCACCTGTACCCGCTCGTTGGCCATAATGTTGGCGGCATCCATCAAATCCTCATCTATCGTAATGCTTCCCACATAGTTCAGTTCGGCCTGCGTTATCTTGACCCGATGAATTTTCGATTTTAAAATCTGAATAACCATACAGCAAAGTTAATATTGATTTATGATTATCGTAAACCTGCATTTTCAACTTAAAATCATATTATCGATCAGCCGCGTTTGGCCAACTTTTGCAGCCAGAAGCGCAATTATGCCTTGAGTTGGATCGCTTGTGTCCTGGTTCAAATTATCCATATTTACAATTTCCAGATATTCCAACTGTACTTGTGGTTCAGCCGAAATCAGCTCCATTGCTTCTTTGTGTAATTCGGGCGATGCTTCTTTTACATAGCTTTTTTTAAGTTGAGATAATGCCCAGGATAATACCAGCGCATGTTTCCGTTCCTGATCGCTCAAATGGATATTACGGGAACTCATTGCCAGTCCGTCTGCTTCGCGGATGATCGGGCAGACTACTAATTTTACCGGCAGCTTTTTCAGTTCTGTCATTTTCTCGATCACCCGGATTTGCTGAAAATCCTTTTGTCCGAAAAAAGCCAAGTCAGGTTTCACAGCCATAAAAAGCTTGTACACAATTTGCATCACGCCCTGGTAATGGCCTGGGCGGAACTTACCTTCCAAACGGTGTTCTATCTCGCCAATATTCAAATGCCAATGCTCCTTTTGCGGGTACATTTCCTGTACGTCCGGCATAAACAAAATATCACATTGCGCTTGTTCCAGTTTTGATAGATCAGCTTCAACCGGCTTCGGATATTTCTCCAAATCACTGATGTTGGTAAACTGGGTTGGGTTTACAAAAATGCTGCAAACCACCATTGCAGCCTGCGCTTGTGCTGTTTTTATCAGGGATAAATGCCCATTGTGCAGTGCGCCCATCGTTGGCACTAAGCCTACCGGTTTTTGGCTGCTTTGCTTTTGCAGATGATTTTGCAGTGCCGCAATTGTTTTAATAATTTCCAAGCTTGAATGATTTGAGTTCAAATTTGAACATTTGGTTAAAATATCCTGTCATCCGCTTGCATAATTGATTGATTAATCATAAGATAATCCCTATCTTTGTACTCGCAATTGTAAATTCCTTTACATATAATTAACATTAATAGAAGATGAGTAAATCGAAGCTTTTGTTTATTACACAAGAAATGTCGCCATTTCTTGAACTTTCTAAAATTTCCGAAATCACCCGTCAGCTTCCGCAGGCCATGCAGGAAAAAGGATTTGAGATCAGGATCCTGATGCCACGGTTTGGAAACATTAATGAACGAAGGAACCGTTTACATGAAGTGATCCGTCTGTCAGGCATGAACATCATTATTGACGACAATGACAACCCGCTGATCATCAAAGTAGCTTCTATCCCCGCTGCCAGGATGCAGGTTTACTTTTTGGACAATGAGGAGTATTTTCAGCGCAAGTATGTGTTCCGCGATAAAGAAAACAAGTTTTATGCAGACAATGATGAGCGCATGATCTTTTTTTGTAAAGGCGCGCTGGAAACTGTGAAAAAATTAGGCTGGGCACCGGATATCATCCATTGCCACGGCTGGCTGACCTCTTTGGTTCCTGCTTATGTAAAAACCAGTTATAAAGATGACCCGACTTTCAAAAACGCTAAAGTAATTTCTTCCTTCTACAGCAATGATTTTGAAGAAACGCTGAGTACTGATTTTTTACAGAAAGCAGCTATGAATGGCGTGACGGAAAAACAAATGGAAGTTTTTAAAGAAGGCTCCAGTGCTGCTTTGGATATGGGTGTTTTGCAGTATGCAGATGCTTTAGTTATTGGCAGTAATGAGCTTAGCCCGGAACTGTTAAATAATGTTAAAAAGGCTGGTAAACCCGTTTTAGAATATGATTTAACATCCAATTCGGAAAATTTTTACAATTTTTACGAAGAAATCACCAACGATGAATTGGTACATGTTGCATAAGATTTAACCGTATATGAAGTTTGTCAAAACAGACTTATTGACTTTGTTGATAAGTCTTTTTATTTTAAGCAGTTGCAAAAAACCGGATGCTGTCGGTTTGGCAATAGACCCTTCACAAATTATCAACGGGACTTTGCTGGATACTGTATCCATCAATACCAATACATTAAGGGATGACAGTGTAGTAACCAATAACCTTAGAAACAGTTCGGGTCAATATATTTCCACCCTTGCTTACTTTAAGGATCCTGTTTTTGGCATCACGGAAGCCAATGTGGCCATGTCCATCGGTACGCCCGGCAGCGTTGCCTTTACAAAACCTTCCGCAAACGTTACCGTGGATTCTGCTGTTTTGGTATTGCGCTACGCCAAAGGTTTTTATGGCGATACCACGTCAACCAACTATAAGATCAATGTGTATCAGTTGAGCGAACAGCCGTTAGACCAAATCACCTATTATAACACTAAAGCCTGGGCCTATAACCCTGCTTTAATTGGTTCCCGTAGTTTTAAAGCAAGGCCAAACGACAGTGTTAAAGTTTTGCAGATCGTTATCGGTCAAAAGGATACGGTCAAAAAACTATTGCCGCAGATCAGGATACCGTTAAATACTGCTTTTGTTAAAAGTAATATCCTACTTACCGACTCCTCAAAACTAATCGGCACAGAAGCTTTTAAAAGATACTTTAAAGGCTTATACCTAACCTTTGATAAAACACAAACCACAGGTGGCCCTGGCGGTAATTTCTATTTGCTGAAAGATTCCTGCGCTTTGAACATTTATTATAAAAACAACAACAGTACAGGCACAATTGATACGGTAATGGCTTCCTTTCCTGCATCCGGGACTTTTGCTTCACAAATCAAACATGATTATACCGGTACGGTCATTCCGGCAGCATTAAGCAGCACCAAATCATCAGGCACTGTTTATTTGCAGGGCTTAGCAGGCCTAAGGGCAAAAATCGCTTTTCCTTCTTTGGCTACCAATGTGAAACAATTGATCGGTAATGCTGCCTTAAACCGCGCAGAGTTAATTATAACGCCCGTGGCAGGTACGCAAATTTATCCGTTTTTACCGGCTCCACGACTTACTATGTATCGTTATAATATTGCCAAACAGCGTACTTATGTACCTGATGCCAACCTCATACCCTATCAAAATCCTGGTTACGATTCCAGGTTTATAAATATTCCGAATTTCGGAGGATTTTATAGTTCAACTAAAAACGAATATCATTTCATAATTACCGGCTATATTCAGGATTTGATATCAGGCAAATTAATGGACTACGGGACTTTTCTTGCTCCGGCCGATATTTATAATACATCTACAATAGAATACAGCACCGGTTCCATTTACAATGCAGCAAGGTTGGTTGCAGGCGGTGATAAAACATCAGCCTACAAAATGAAACTGAACATTATTTATACGCCTGCTTTAACTAAGTAAAAACAGTAAGCCTACTTGTTTAAATTTTGTTTATCTTGTTTTGATGCTTCTTTTAGCACTAAAAAATTGGTGTTTAGATATCAGCTACGGGCAATTATCAATGAACCATCAACCATAAAAGGATCCTGTTTTTTATGGGATAAAAGAAGCATAGCAATAATTGGCGAAATTTGAAGAAGTATCAAAACAAGATTTAAAAAAACACTAAACAGCTTCTATGTGTGGTATTGTTGGCTATATTGGTTTTCGGGACGCTTACCCAATCATCATGAAAGGTTTGCACCGCTTAGAATACCGCGGTTATGATAGTGCCGGTGTTGCATTGTTAGATCAGGAAGTTAAAGTTTACAAAAAGGCCGGAAAAGTAAGCGACCTGGAAAATTTTGTAAAAGATATTCCGATGAGAGGTACGGCCGGAATGGGCCATACGCGCTGGGCCACACATGGCGCACCAAGCGACCGAAACTCGCACCCGCACTCTTCCGGTAATAGAAAACTGACCATCATCCATAATGGCATCATCGAGAATTATGCTACGATAAAAGAAGCATTGATTGAAAAAGGCCATGAATTTAAAAGCGATACGGATACAGAAGTTCTGATCCATTTGGTTGAAAATATCCAGGAAGAAACAAAACTCGATTTAAAAGAAGCCGTACGTGTAGCCTTGACCCAAGTAATTGGTGCTTATGCCATTGTGATCATGAGCAGCGAAGAACCTGATCAATTAATTGCAGCCCGCAAAGGCAGCCCAATGGTGATCGGCGTTGGCAAAGGGGAATATTTTATTGCTTCTGATGCCACGCCAATTGTGGAATACACGAAAAATGTCATCTACTTAAACGACAATGAGATCGCAATCATTAGCAGGGACAACCTACTGATCAAGAGCATTGACAACGTTGTCCAAACGCCTTACGTGCATGAACTGGAGCTGAAGCTGGAAATGCTGGAAAAAGGCGGTTTCGACCACTTTATGTTGAAAGAAATTTACGAGCAACCGCGTTCTGTACGCGATTGCATGCGCGGTCGCATTTATCCGCAGCAAGGCCGCGTGCAATTAGGCGGTTTGACGGAATACGCAGAGAAATTAAAAAACTTAGACCGTATCATTATCGTTGCCTGCGGAACTTCGTGGCATGCAGGTCTGGTTGGCGAATACCTGATTGAAGAATACGGGCGCATTTCTGTTGAAGTAGAATATGCTTCTGAATTTCGTTATCGCAACCCCATTATTTCCGAAAAAGATTTGGTCATAGCAATTTCCCAATCCGGCGAAACTGCTGATACCATGGCTGCTTTAGGTTTGGCAAAAGATAAAGGCGCAACCATTTTTGGCATTTGCAATGTGGTTGGCGCTTCCATTCCTCGTATTACCGATGCCGGTGTTTATACACATGCCGGGCCAGAGATTGGTGTGGCTTCTACCAAAGCTTTTACGGCACAGGTTACAGTTTTAACGCTGATTGCTTTTTACATTGCACAAGTTCGGGGCACGCTTTCGCAAAGCAAACTCATTAGTTTATTAACGGAGCTGAACCAGATTCCGCAACTGATCGAGCAAACCCTTTTAACCAACGATAAGATCAAAACCATAGCCGCTAAGTTTAAAGATTCGCCAAATTGTTTGTTTTTGGGTCGGGGAAGCGCATTCCCGGTTGCTTTGGAAGGCGCTTTAAAACTGAAAGAAATTTCCTACATTCATGCAGAAGGCTACCCGGCTGCCGAAATGAAACATGGCCCGATCGCGCTGATTGATGAAGAAATGCCGGTTATTTTTATTGCGACAAAGCATTCTTCTTATGAAAAAGTGATCAGCAATATCCAGGAAGTAAAAGCCCGCGGCGGAAAATTAATCGCTATTGTTACCGAAGGTGATATCGAAGTAAAGAAAATGGCAGACTATGTGATCGAAATTCCGCAAACAGACGAAGCTTTTTTACCTTTACTGGCCACTATTCCGCTGCAATTACTGGCTTACCATATTGCTTTGATGCGTGGCTGCAACGTTGATCAGCCGCGAAACTTGGCAAAATCGGTAACGGTGGAGTAGGAAGAAGGCTTTCAGCAATTAGCTTTCAGCTTTCAGCCCTTTGCAAGCTTATTACTTCATATTAATAGCCAAGAGATGACAGCCAAAAGCTATCTAAAATTATACCTGTAAAAGAAGTATTTTATGAAAACCGTGATTTTTGCTGCCTGTATATTTTTTTTACTAAATGGTGCTTTTGCGCAATATCTTTCTCCTCGGCAGCAATATCCGGGCTTGTTTGAAGCGGTTCAATTGAACAGCGTTTATCCCGATAACAAAACTTTTGTTGATGTGATTCCGAAACAAAACCCCGAATTGATTATGCGGGATTACAAAGCGCAAAAAGACAAAGTAGGCTTTGACCTTAAAGCTTTTGTACATACACATTTTAACGAACCTGTTTCAGGAAGTAAAAACTTTAAAAGCGATGTAAATGCTGGTATCCGCGAACATATCGACACGCTTTGGCAAGTGTTGTACCGCCGGCACGATACCGTTTCTAAAGGTTCCTTGCTTCTTTTACCCCATAATTTTATTGTTCCCGGCGGTCGTTTCCGCGAAACTTATTATTGGGACACTTACTTTACGATGCTGGGTTTGCAGGAAAGCCATAAAACGCAAGTGATCCGCGATATGGTGGACAACTTTGCTTACCTGCTTAACCGTTTCGGACACATCCCTAACGGAACCCGTACTTATTACTTAACCCGCAGCCAGCCACCATTTTTTTCGATGATGCTGAATTTATTGGCCAAAGATGAAGGCGAAGAAGTTTATGTTCGATACCAGCCACAGCTTTTAAAGGAATACGCTTATTTTATGCAAGGTTCTGCAAATCTTTCAGCAGGAAAAGCATACAAATTAGTTGTAAAAATGCCTCATGGCGAATTGCTGAACCGGTATTGGGACGACAGCGACCAGCCCCGCGAAGAATCGTACAAAGAAGATGTTACCTCGGCCAAACTAACAAAACAGAAACTGCCGGATTATTATCGAAACCTACGTGCGGCGGCGGCTTCCGGCTGGGATTTTAGCAGTCGTTGGTTTGGCCCTTCGCAAAAGCTGGCCGATATTCAAACTACGCAAATTATTCCGGTTGATCTCAATTGTTTGCTTGTTCATTTGGAAACTTCCATCGCAAAATCTTACGCTTTGCAGGGCAATAAAAAGCAGCAGGATTTTTACTTGCTAAAAGCAGCACAGCGCAAAAAAGCCATTCAGAAATATTGCTGGAATGAGAAAGCGGGTTGGTTTTTGGATTATAATTTTCGGCAGCAAAAGCAATCGCCGGTAGAAACTTTAGCCGGTGCTTTTCCGCTCGAATTTGGCATTGCCACAAGCAGTCAGGCGGAATCTGTAGCCAAAGTATTAAAGGTTGATTTTTTAAAACCCGGCGGATTAGTAACCACCAACAATCGAACCGGACAGCAATGGGACGAGCCGAATGCTTGGGCACCTTTGGAATATATCGCTATTGATGGCTTAACCAAATACCATCAGAATGATTTAGCCAAAGAAATTACTAACCGCTGGATCGAAACTAACCTCCGCGTTTTTAAAGAAACTGGCAAGCTGATGGAGAAATACAACGTGATGGATACGAACCTGAAAGCCGGCGGTGGCGAATATCCGTTGCAGGATGGTTTCGGCTGGACGAACGGTGTATTGTTAAATTTGATGGATCGTTATCAAATTAAATAAATACTTCTTTTATCAGCAGGTTTTAGGTGAAACATTTTAATTGCAAATCACTCTGATACTTCTTTTATCAGGCAAAAGTTGATGATAGAAAGCTTTCCTATTTCTTCATCACCAATTTATCAACCACCAAATCGCCCACTTTTTTGCCGTATTCGTGCGCAACCATACAAGAATTATGAAAGTGCAAGCCGCCATAAAAACGCGCCCAATTATTTTCCTCGGCCGCTGCATAAAAGGACTTGAAGGTGCGGCTTTTGATGCCAAACTCCAGTTCCGAGGTATCTCGGTAAGCTAAATGATCGCCATAAACACTTGTCAATGCTGCTGCTGCTGCCGAAGAAATGGTGGAATGGCCACAAGTATATTCGGGAAAAGGCGGTGTTTGTAAATGCGGCCGCCAATCGGCATTAAAAAATTTATTAATGACGGTTTCCGGCCGCGCCGTATTGTAGAAATATTTTGCATCCCAACATTGGATAAAAGCATCGTACAAAGCAATGGAAGTTTTGGCAAAACCATAAACCGTAGTCGGAAAATCTGCTTTGGCATTTTCGGCAGCAATACCGGCAATACTCATCCAATGCCCCGGAGGCGAAAACTTTTTGGTGATGTACTGCACGTGCCCTAATACATTTAATTTGTCCGGGTTATCGTCCCAAAAATCAGCAATATCCTTTTGCTCGGGCGTAAGTTTATTGGTAACATCCAACATGTATTTTACTTCCTGATAGTACTTGCTGTTTTTATCGCTCACATTATAAACAGGCGGCGGAGGGACCCGGAACTGACCGGCACTATCCATTAACATCGGCCTGATTTCCTGCCAGTGCGGTTCAACTGCTGCTGCATAAGATGGCGGCGTGGGTATCCATCGGCCAGCTACATTACTTTTTACCGAATATTTAGAAGCACTGCGGGTTTTTAAATAGTTATCGCCTTTGCTCCATTTAACAATGGCCCCAGTCATTCGTTTAGCATAACCTTCGGAGGCAACAATCATCTCTTCCGGCATACCATGCTCTTTGGCCATCATGTGCAAACTATCAGTGTAATATTGCATGCTTCCTTCCGGGAAAGTAACAGTTTGCCCTACGCCGCAAAAAGCCAGCAAAGCCGCATATTCAAAATCTATTTGCTCACCCGCTGCAGGTTTCGGTACTTCTTTTAAACCATTAAGCTGGCCGCTTAAGGAAGTATAATGTGCAGGATAACCGGCAGCAATCACCTCGTAAGCAGCGATATTGGCGTAAGCGTAATTTCTGGAAGCAACAACAGGTGTAAAGTTATTGCCCATCACAATGCTGTTTAACTCATGCACCGTTCTGCTGTAGAAGGCCGGATTGTGTAATATTTTTTTGTAGTCGTTTTTTTTGCAGGAGGATAAAGCAACAATTCCTGCTATTATAAAAAGAAGGCGTTTCATGCTAAATTAAAATTTATTAAACATTTTGCTTTGCTATAAGAAGCAAAAAAAATGGTGAGGATATTAAAAAGTACTTTTTCAAATTTATTTAACCGTATAAGTTTTGTGTTCCGGTCCAATTCCGGTTAACGTAACCGATTTCCACTTAGCCGGGAGTTTACTTTTGATTTGAACAATTCCGTTTGGTGTAATATCTAATCCCCCAAAACCCATCAGTAAACTTTGTAAAATCCCACCGGCTCCGGTTGCAAAATACGGATTTGTGCCGCCTTTCGTTTCTGCAATTACGCGGAAAGGCGGCACTAAGTTTGGCTCGTACGAATCTTTAAAAAAATGATAGGCTTTTTCACCGTTGCCCAAACGTGAATACAATAATGCAAAAATTGCTTGCGTCATGGCTGGTGTGCCTTCATTTGGGATGCGTGTTTCATAATAAGCCAGGTCTTTTTTAATTTGTGCCGGATCAGTTATCGTTTTCAGCGGATAAGCCAACAGGTTTACGTCGCCTTGCTTAATTCCTTCGCCGTGATAAGCAGCGTGTTCCTGCGTTACGCCATTGGGCAATTTTAGAATCGGAATATTTTGTGCTACCAAAGCCCAATCGTTGTTGGTTTGGATGCCCAGTAATTTGGCTGCTGCCGCTGCATTTTGCAAGTTGACTTTTGCCGCTGCATTGGTAAATGCGTTGTTGTCCACGTTTTCTGCCCATTCATCCGCAGCAACCACATTTTTTATGTCGAAATGCCCTGCACCGTTCCGTTCTACACGGCTGGACCAGAAATCGGCAGTAGCAGAAAGTATTGGCCAGCCGCGTTCGCGCAGCCAGGTTTTATCTTGCGTTACACAGTAATAATTCCAGGCAGCGTTGGCCACATCGGCAGTGATATGATGTTCAAACGGACCGCTCAAAGCCCAAACCGGCGTTTCTTCTACGCCAGTCCCGGCACTTTCCCAGGGGAACATTGCGCCTTTAAAACCGTGAGAAAAGGCATTTTTACGCGCAGCTTCCAATCGCTCAAAACGATATTCCACCAACGATTTTGCAATTTCCGGATGCAAAACCAGCAAGGCCGGGTACATCCAAACTTCCGTATCCCAAAAAACATGTCCGTTATAACCCAAACCCGATAATCCCATTGGTGAAGGTGAAAAAGCAGTACCTGCGCGGGAGAAGGAATACAAATGATACAACATGCTGTGGATATCCTGTTGTGCCTGCGCATCGCCTTCAATTTTAATATCGCTTTTCCACAGCTCGTCCCAGGCCTGGTTGTGGAATTTTAATAAACGATCATGCCCTTCCAATCGTGCGAAAATGGTCAAGCGTTCGGCCTCGTTCAGCGGATCGTCATGATGAGCAGAAGTAATAGAAGAACCGATCACCGAAAAAGTATAAGTTTCGCCAGCTTTCAGGCTTTTGCTGAATTTCATCAGGTGCATATTGCTGTCCCACATTTCATGGATTACGGCTGGTTCCTGGCCATGTGGCTCGCCAAACAAAAAACTAGTGGAAGCGCAAAGCTGTAATTTCCCGGTCGGGCTTTTTGCCGTAGAAGTCAACAGTTTCAGCGTTACGTGCGGCCGGTCGATCTCGTTGTAATAATTCTGTACTTCGCGTAAGGCATCAGGTGCTTCCATCACACTTGCCGGGGTTATGGTGATGTCTTTTTTAGCCGTGATCGAAACATCCATCAAAACCGTGAACGGCAGCTGGCGCAAGGAATAATATGTGTATTTTATCGTAGCATCATCGCTGTAAGAAAAAGTAGTGGTAAAAGAAGCATGTTGCATATCCAGCTCCTGTTTCATATTACTGGCAGATTTGGCATCCAGCCGTTTGCCGTTAATATCCAAATGCATGTTCAGCAGGTTAAAGCTATTGAGAAAGTTACCTACCCGGCCGCGGCCGTACTGATCATAAACGCCGGCAAGCACCACGTTTTTTACCTGAAAAGGTTCCGGAGAAGAAACAATTCCGATCATGCCGTTGGCAACGGTAACGCCAAAATAGTTTGCCGGATCAATTTTATCTGCTTTGATGCGCCAGGGATTAATATTTTGTGCAAAAACGTTTAATTGTAGCAGGTTTAAAATAAACAAAACGGTAATTATTTTTCTCATGGATAGCTGTAAAAATAAAGGTACAGTCATAATTACTGCACAATGCAACTGATTAATATTGTTTTAAGTTATCAAATAAATTGGTGCAGCTAAGTTAGGCAAGCTAAAGCAGCTATCACAATTTTAAGAAATTTAAAATGCAGCAAAAGTTTGCTGTTTATAAAACACTCCGTACTGGGTAACAGCTTTTAGTAAACAATATGCTGACTTCAGCAGGCTTTATTTTTCTAAGCCTTCTTTGCTAATCACTTTTAATTTAATTGATTTGGTAATGATTGAGAATGCTTCTTTTATCGCCTAAAAAAACAGTAATTCGCACCAGCATTATTGCCGCTGATAAAGTACTGCTCCAAACTCTTTGAAGCCTGATATTTACGTAGTTTTACCCTTAAAATCTTATTGTTGTTTATGTTAAGAAGAATTTTTGCCGGGCTATTACTATTGCTAATCCTTGCTTTAGCTACCTTATATCTTTTTATCCCGGCCAATATTTCCATCAATAACAACATCACCGTTACTACTACTGATGCCGATGTTTTTCAGTTTTTAACCCATCAAAAAGAATGGAAAAAATGGTGGCCCGGAACTGCTGCTACTGATGTTCAATATCAATACCGGAACAATTTGTACACGATAAAACAGCTTAACAACGATGATGTGGTGCTAACGATTGCCAATCCGGATTTGACCCTAAACACGCAGCTTTCTTTTATAGCTACTGATGCGCACCGGGTAAAACTTAACTGGAGCGGTTTTAAAGCAACCAGCTTAAACCCTGTTCACCGTTTTAATACTTACTTGCAAGTAAGCAGGATTAAAAAAGATATGAACCAGGTTTTACAGCATTTTAAACAGTTTTTAGAGGATGACCGGAACGTTTACCAGATAGATGTACAGATCACCAAAGTAAAAGATTCTACCATTTTGGCCACTAAAATTATAATGCAACAATATCCGGAAACGGGCGAAGTATATCAGCTTGTTGATAAGCTAAAGCAACAGGTGCGCCAGCAGCAAGCGGTAGAAACCGGGCCACCAATGCTGAATGTGCATCAAACTGATCTGAACCAGTACGAGGTAATGGTGGGCATCCCGGTAACCAAAACCATAAAACCACCTCATGATATGTTAATCAACAGAATGGTTTTAGGCGGAAACATATTACAAACCAGCATAAAAGGCGGCCTTAACACCATACGTAACGCTTCAAACCAATTAGAAAAATACAAAAAAGATCATAATCTGATTTCACCGGCCATGCCTTACGAATCCTTGGTAACTGACCGATCTAAAGAAAAAGATACATCAAAATGGGTTACTAAAATTTATTACCCAATATTTTGATGCAGTCATCAGAAAGCGGGGACTAATTGCTGATGCTTCTTTTATCGGCATAAAAATCAACAAGTTATAAAACTCAAAAATCTTTCGATACCAATTTTATGTCGATAAAAGAAGTATTGGCTAACGCAAAATAAATAGTTTTCCTTCATAAGTCATTAACAGCATGACCGTTGTATTTTTTGTTTTGATGTAATGTAAATAGGTTACTTCCTGAAAATTAAACGCCGGGTTAACCCAATAAACAGGCTTGCCGAATTGTTTTCGTTTTGCGTCGTAATTTAAACCGGTTAAACCTAAAGCATCATATTTACCTTCGTAAGGTATTACGCCCCAAAAATTTCCGTTAATCAGCAACTCGTTATCTGATAATGATGCAATAGAACGTATCGGTGCCTGCTGATACGGATACGGCAATTCCTGATATGATTTCGCGTGTAAAACATCGCTGATAAAAATGCTTTTAAAAGTATTGGCCGTTAACTTGTGCGTTTCATCCAGCCGACCTTTAAAAATTTCGGCCGTTGTTTTATCGGCCATTTTTTGAAAACTAAGCCATTCTTTTTTGATGTAAGGCAACTCCTGCTCCAGATCATTTTTTGGCCGAAATGGGTAGTATTTCCCCTGATAATTGTAAGATAGGATCAAATCATTTTTACCTTCCTTGTCAATATCGCTGTTGTAGGCAAAAAGCGGTGTTTCGGCAGTAACATTATATTTATTGTTCAGGCCCCAGTTTCCGGCTATTAAATCCGCTTTGCCGTCCTTGTCTAAATCTGTAACGGCGGCAGTTTGCCACCAACCTTTTAAATCCTTTAAAACAGGCGAAGTAAATTTGGAAAGCTGCTTCGCATCATTTAAAAAAATTTGGATTGGCTGCCATTCTGCTGTAATTATCAAATCCGGTTTTCCGTTCAGGTCAACATCTGCCGAAGTAACGTCTGTGATATAAGGAATTTGAGTAATTTCCCGGTACTTGTTTTTTGGCGCTACCGTAAAATTTCCCTTCCCGGTATTCAGCAAAACAACCTGCTGTGCTGCTGCGGTATAATTCTTAAAAGAAATGCTTTTTGTTAAAAATACATCTTGTAAACCATCATTATTAAAATCATACAAAAACATTTTGGTGAAGTAACCCGGCAATTTCGGCAGCGCTTTATACTCAAATTGATTGTTCCCTTTGTTGATGTATAAACGCGGTGGCATGGTTTTATCATCTTCCATAAAGGGATGGTTAGCAGTGGAAACAATCAAGTCCAACAATCCGTCCTGGTTTACATCTATCCATTGGGCATCCGTATCCCCATAATCCGGAAATTGGTTAAAAGCAGGCACAGCAACTTTTTTAAAGCTACCGGTTTGATTATTAACAAGTAAATACTTTTCCTCTCCGGCAATGCCGCCTACATAAACATCCTCAAAACCATCCTTATTTACATCGGCAACCGCTACTGCCGGCGTGTGCGGCAAATAAGCATGCGGCAACAAGTAGTAATAATTAAAATCGGGCGTGTCAAAGGTTTTTACATTCGCTATTAATTCTGCCGGGGCAGGTTTACTTTCAAATTGCTGCACCGGATTGATAAAATCATGAATTATCGTTTCTATGTTCGATGCTGTTTTTACCTGCCTAAAATCATAAACCAATTGTGTTTTTTGGTTGAATTTGAATTGATTAATGAGTTGGTAAGAATTATCCGGCCAGACAACCAGCAGTTCGACAGGTTTGTCCTTTGGTAAAAAAGTGAACAGCAGGTTAGTGTTCGCACTGCTTTCAAAAGCGTTACTGGTTTGTATTTCCTGATGGTCAACTGTGTTTCCAGATTTTAAAAACAGTTTTGCGCCGATTGCATCAATATTTTTTGCTGTATATTTTAAGTTGAAGCTGACAAAAGCAGGCTTGTTTTGCGGATGCTTTTCCATAGTTGTATTTTGATATACAGAAGCCGGACTATCCATATTATTGGTAACAATTTCCAGATCGCCGTCATTATCCAAATCAACCGCAATAGAACCGGCAGAAATAGTTGGTTCCTGCATATCGTTGGCAGCAGAAATATCTGCGAATTTTAATTGATCTTTTCCCTGATAAAAGAAGTTATGCACCGCTCCGTCGGGCATTTTGTTGATCTTCTCTTTATCGAAACGCCTGCCTGCTTTAAAATCAGTAACAACGCCTGGCTCGCCCAAATATTTCAGGTAATCCATATCATTGAGGCGCTTTTTGATCCCGTTGGAAAAAAAAAGGTCTTTTCTTCCATCCATATCAAAATCCTGTACCAAAGGCGACCATGTCCAATCCGTAGCTGACACACCAGCATACAAAGCCATATCCATAAACTTTTTGCCGTTGGCCACATTTATTTGTAAACAGTTTTTGGAATACTGATAATAAAAACCGCTGTTTACTTCCTGGTTGTAAATATCCAAAGGCTCATCATTAATAGTCGATTTAAGGTCTTTGATGTTTTCCGGAAGCATATCGGTAGTCAACACATCCAACTGGCCATCTTTATTCACATCGCTCAGGCTATTGCCCATCGAAAACAAACTGGTATGCCCGAATGCGCTTTTTAACTGCTCTTTAAACGTGCCGTTATGTTGGTTTACGTAATAGTAATCCTGCTCAAAAAAATCGTTGCTAACATAAATATCGTCCCAGCCGTCGTTGTTTAAATCGCCCACACTTACGCCCAAACCATAACCAATTGGTGCAGCATAAATGCCGGAAGCTTTTGTTACATCGGTAAAATGCCCGTTATCGTTCCTGAATAAATGGTCACCGGCATCATGGCTGTACTTAAAGCGCTGGGTAGAATCGCCGTAAGTATCATTGCTATGCACCGATGACGTGAGCAGGAACATATCCAGATCACCATCTTTATCATAATCTGTAAATGATGCCTGGGTAGAAAAACCGGCAAAATCAAGTCCGTATTTGGCCGCGCTTTCGGTAAAAGTAAGATCGTGGTTGTTGATGTACAACTGGTTTTTTCCCTTAAAACCTTTATAGTTTGAAACCACCGAAACGTAAATATCTTTGTAACCATCGCCGTTGATATCAACAATGGTTACACCGGTTTTCCAGTTTCCGGTTCCGGCTACGCCTGCTTTTGCGGTGATATCTTCAAACTTTAAATTGCCTTTGTTTAGGTAAAGTTTGTTTGATCCCTGGTTCGATACAAAATAAAGGTCAGCTAAACCATCGTTGTTGAAATCGGCCGAAGCCACACCTGCACCATTATAAAAATACAGGTAATCCAAAATATTAACCGAATCTGTCGCCGTATTTTTATTAACGAAATTGATATTGGTTTGCGAAGGCGGCAACAGTTTAAATACCGTTTCACCGGCTTTTTGCTTTTTACAGGAGCAGCAAAAAGCAAGCATGATCAAACCGGTTATCAATAAATATCGCCGCATATATTGCTACTAATTATGGTTTATTTAAAAAAAATTTATGCTGATGCTTCTTTTATGCCATAAAAACTGGTGACAGCTAATTGTTGATAGTTCATGCTAAAACCTGATAGTTGACTGCTGATAGCCAATATCATTCACTAATTTTTATGTGCTAAAAGAAGCATCATTGTAATTCAAAAGCTTTTAGCGGTTCATCATTAATTCCAAACAAGTAATATTTGCCGCCTTTACTGTTTTTAATGATGAGCGAAGAGCGCACTTGTCCGTTTAGTTTTAGACCGCTTTTTGCCGGCTCTACATATTTGAACCCGTTTTTGTTGTATTGATAAAACAACCCGTAACTGGCATCTAAGCGGCCAATTTCGGGTTTAAAACCATAAAAGTTACCGCCCATCAGCATGGTTTTTGTACCGTTATTGCTGATGTCATCGCACAAAATGGTATTAATGCAGGATAATTGCGCCCGAAAAGGAAAGGGTTTATAGCTAAAATGGCCTTTCCCGTCATTGATAAAAACTGCCGAAGCCAGATCGTTCACTTCATGCACTTCGGCTTGGTTTAACATTTCATCTGTAAAAACCTCCTTAAAAGGTTTGCCGGCGTAATTTTCATACCGTAAAAAGCGCTTTTTAAACAAAGGCATTTGCCCTACCAAATCTGGCCGCATGTTCAGCGTATATTCCACATGGTCTGATTTGTACATCGAGGTAACACATTCACGTGTTCCGTTACGGTCAAAATCTTTAATATAAATTTTCATTGGTTCGGTAATTGAAGCCCGGAACTTTGAATTTAAACCTAAGTTCCCGGCAATAATATCCAAATTACCGTCTCCGTCAACATCGGCAACTTCCAGGCTGCACCACAAGCCTTTGTAATTTTCCAGTTGCCTGTCTTCTGTAAACTTACCGTGGTTGTTCATCAGTTTTTTGATGCCCATCCAGTTGCCGGTTACGATCAAATCCGGGAAACCGTTTTTATCTATATCAATCCATTTGGCAGCCGTAACCATTCCTAAGTTTGTGTTGGCACCTAATACCTGTTGGGAAACATCTTTAAAATGTCCGGTGCCATCATTTTGAAGCACGTATGATTTTGGGGAAGAACCATAAACGCCGGGCACGCTCCTGCCGCCCACAAACAGGTCCAGATCGCCATCTTTGTCATAATCACAAGCAATTACAACGGAAGCATTTACGGCAGCATGAATGGTTTTATCCGGGTTTCGGTGAAAATTCCCTTTGCCATCATTTTCGAAAAAGCGCGGAAAATAAACGGGCGTTCCGGCTTCGTCTTCATTACCGCCAACACCAATGATCAAATCCTCATCGCCATCACCGTCAAAATCACCAAATACAGCTCCGGCATTTTCCAGGTACGATTGCTTTTCAAAATCCTCCGGAACGTATTTCTTAAATTTCCCGCCCTTTTGCTGCACATAAATAGCTGCTGACGTACCTTTTGAACTGCCGAAATAAAAATCCTGCAAGCCATCTTTGTTAACGTCGCCTGCTGCCATAAAAGGGTTTTCGATTGAAAGCCTTTGCTGCATCAGCTTTTCGTTATCAAAGTCGATAAAATCGTCTTCTGTATGTTTCGGGATGCTATCGAACAAAGTTTTGGTTGTTTCTTTAAATACTGTTTTTACCGGTGTTTTTTTGAAGTTGTAAGCTGCCAAAGCATTTTTGCCGTAAAAGGTATAGCATTTATTGGCTTTCAGATTTTTAACGGTTTCGTATTTGCCGCCCGGCCATATAATTTGTACAGAATCAACCTTGGTATTTTTACCTAAACCAACGGTTAATAAATTGGGCGAAGTACAGCTTTGAAAACCCCGGGTAGGCTGGTTATAATAGATTTGAGAAGTGTTTTTGTTGAATATTTTGATAGTTGTGCCGATACCGAATCTGTTTAGCCCTTCCTGCTGCAACTTTACCTGCAAGTAGTGGTTGCTGTTTTTATCAGAATTATTTTTGTAGATGAAGGGAGGCATGTTCACGTTGTTCACCACCAAATCATTATCGCCGTCGTTATCCAAATCGGCATAAGCAGCACCATTACTGAAAGAAGGCTGATCTAAACCAAAATCTGCTGCTTTGTTGGAAAAAGTAAGGTTACGGTTATTTAAAAAGCCGTAGTTGGAAAGCGGTGTCGATTTCATTTTATCGGTAAAATCACGGTAGTTAAACTTCTTTTTCTCGCTTACTTTATCCATGTTTTCCCGGTTGCCCAGAAACTCGATGTAATCCTGATCGGTCAAATCTTTATAAATACCGTTCGATACAAAAATATCTTTCCAGCCATCATTGTCCATATCAAACATCAAGGCGCCCCAGCTCCAATCGGTAGCTGCAACGCCGCTGGCAAAAGCAATTTCAGAAAAAGTATTGTCGCCATTGTTCAACTGCAGGCAATTCTGCATAAACTGATTGTAATAACCGTCGTGCTGTTTTAGCTTAGTAACATCGTATGATTCAAAAGAAGTCATCTTTTTCAGGCGTTGATCGCCTTCGGGCAGCATCTCTGTGGTAAAAATATCATACTGTCCATCGTTGTTAATGTCGGCAATATCAGAACCCATAGAAGCCAGGCTTAAATGACCGGTTTCATTCTGGATATCTTCTTTAAAAGTCCCGTTCTTTTGGTTGATGTATAAGTAATCGCGTTCAAAAAAGTCATTGGAAACATAAATATCCGGGTAGCCATCCTGGTTAATATCCACTACGGAAACACCGAGGCCAAAACCAATATCGCTGGAGTAGATACCGGCTTGTTTGGTAATATTGGTAAAATGACCGTTATCGTTCCGGTACAAACGTGCACCGCCTAATTCATCAACAACCCCTCTTAAATTTGCACTGAAATCAAAAGACCCAATGGGCCTGAAAGAATTGTTCAACACAAAACAGTCCAGGTCGCCATCATTATCCATATCAAAAAATATGGCTTGTGTAGATAAGCCTTTATCCACCAGGCCATACTTCTCTGCTTCCTCCTTAAAAGTGCCGTTATGCTGATTGATAAATAGTTCGTTTCCGCGGGTATTTTCAGGTCCGTTACCGCTGTGGCAAACGTAAATATCCAACCAGCCATCTCCATTGATATCAACCATGGTAGCACCGGTACTCCAGTATTTAGTTCCTTTTACACGTGCTTTACCGGTAACATTTTCAAATTTCCAGTTCCCTTTATTTAGGTATAGCTGGTTCCCGTTTTGGTTGGAGGTTAAAAAGACATCGTTTAGCCCATCATTGTTCACGTCGCCGATCGCTACACCGCCGCCATTGTAAAAATTACGAAAAGCAAATACATTGGTTTGTTCTGTTTCGGTAACAGTATTTACAAAATCAACGCCTATTGCGCCATTATCTTGTAAGGTAAACAGGGTGTTGTTTTTGCCGGAACGACAGGCGGAAAAAGCAAGAAACAAAATAGTAAAAACCCAATTAAAAATCTTCTTTGGCATAACATATAACAATAAACGTAGCAGTATTACCGCTACGTTTATTTACTCAAAATTAAATTTACCGAGGGGTTTTTAGAAGTAGTAGAATGCTTCTTTTAACCCTGTTTTTTTTGTGTTTTAATTCATACTAAACCAATGAAAATCCTGCTGTTTTTACTGGCATAAAAGAAGCATAGGTTTAGTAAGGATTAAAATACCTGTTTATTAGTAACCTGCGTTTTGTATTAAATTAGGGTTAGTATCTACCGCACGTTGTGGGATTGGATAGATGGTACGGGTTTTATCGGTTTTGTTCGGACGTTGATCAACCGGATCATTAAACTTTTCAAAACGGATTAAATCATTTCTTCTCCAGCCTTCATAATATAACTCGCGGCCTCTTTCGGCAAGCATTGTTGCAGCATCAAGCGTTGTTAAAGCGCTTGCACCACGGGGTGTGCGGATGGAATTAACAATTTCGATCCCGCTTTTGGCTAAAGGATCTGTTCCGCCACGCATAATTGCTTCGGCTTTCATCAACAGCACATCAGCATAACGCAAGATTACATAATCATTATCTGAATTGTCATCATTAACCGTATTGGAAGCAGTAGGCTGAGGGAAATATTTAAACACCCGTATCCCTTGTGCTTCTGTTGAAAAGTTAAGGTTTACTTCTGGTGTAAAAATTAACGGTTGCCCGCCCCTTTGCTTTAAAGCTACGCCTCCGGGACCGAATTGCTGGCCAACAGCAAAACCTGCCCTTAAGCCAATTTTATCAGTTAAACCCGGATAAGCAACACCCCGGCGCTCATCCGTTGCTTCAAAAGATTTATAAAAATCAGCCAAGGTGGTAAACCCGTTCCAGCCATCAGGTGTCTGGTTATAGTGTAAACCCATCCTCCAGCGGTTTTTGGCCGAAGCAGGCGCACTAGCTGTTGTATTATAAAAACCAAAGATATTACCGCGTGATTGTGTTGAATTGTCCCAAGCAAAATCCTGGAAATATCGGCCAGCCGGTTCTAATGAATAACCAGCAACAGTAACTTTGTTGGCATATTCAATTACCTTATCCATATCGGCCTTAACAAATGTAAAGGGGCCACCTACCGCGGTTGCTTTGTAAACTGCTTTGTTTAAATAAACTTTTGCCAATAAAGCTTGTGCAGCCGATTTATTTGCAACACCAATGTTTGCAGAAGTGGCCGGCAGGTTTGCTTCGGCAAATTCCAAATCTTTAATAATAAAATCGGTGCCGGCACTACGGTCAAATACAGTAGGTATAGATGATGTTGCACCAGCCGGATCACGGAAAGGAGCCTGACCGTATAAGTCAATAATTTGGAACATGAAATAGGCGCGAAGGAAACTTGCCTGGCCTTTGATGCTTGCATCAGTAGCTTTTGAAAAAACCTGGCTTGCACGGAACACACCTATATTTAACTCGTCCCAAGTATCATTTACCTGATTATGTGTAGCAGTCCAAGTATGGGTATGCAGTTTGCGCCAGGTACCAAAATCGCCCCAGTCGGTTCCACGGGTCGGGCCCATCATTTCATCAGTTGGATGTTCCTGAAGAGCGTATGTATTGGCTTGGTTAGTTTGCCCATATAGTTGAGAATAAACACCGCCAAGATCAGCCGAACCGGCTACTGCATTGGGATCAACTAACGACCTTGAGCCATAAAGTTTCTCATCTAATTTTACACAGCCAGCGGCAGTTAAAAGAACCATACCGCATATTACTGCTTTTGTTGCTATTATTTTCATACTGATATCTTTTTTAGAAACTTGCATTTAACCCTAATGTAAATATTCGCGATTTTGGATAAGATGTATAGTCAATACCTTTTGACGCAACATTATTTCTTTGTTTGTCCGTGTTAACTTCCGGATCTAAACCGCTGTACCTAGTGATCAGGAATAAATTCTGACCCGTTAAAGACGCTCTCAGCGATTTTATTACGCTTCCTTTTAATGGGAAGGTATATCCAACGGTTGCATTGCTTAATCTTAAAAAATCGCCTTTCTCTAAGAAACGGGTTGATACTTCTCCGGAGTTAAGCGGGTTTTCATTTGTTGCAGCAACTTCTTTAGTTACGTTACGGCCGCTTACTAAGTTGCCTTTGTAGAAGAAAGCATTGGCCGTATTGTTGTAAATTTGGAAACCTGTTGCAGCATTAAAGAAGAAGCTCAGGTTAAATTTACCGTAATTAAAGTTGTTGGTTAAACCCGCCGTAAATTTAGGGTTCGGACTACCTTGTATGGTTGAAGCATCAATACCTTGTGGGTAGATACCGAAACCATTATTATCTAAACCTGCATAATTCGGCACGTTAAAGCTATATAGTGGGTAGCCGTTAGCAATTATCTGGGCATAGGCACCGGAAAGGCCCTGGCCATTGATGTTGCCTGTTACGATGTTACGGCCAACAAAGTTTTCAACCTTGTTTTTAAGTACCGTCATGTTGTAAGCAATATCCCAGGTAAATTTAGTCCCCTGTACTGCAGCAAAGTTTAAACCAAGTTCCACACCTGTACTTCTTACGTTTCCTGGCAGGTTAACATATATCCTTGATGATAACGCCGGTTGTGCAATATCCTGGAAGAATAACAGGTCTTTAATTGATTTATTAAAATAATCAACAGAACCGTTTAAACGGCCTTTAAGTACTGTGAAATCTAAACCTGCACCATAAGTGGTGTTGGTTTGCCATTTCAAATCCGGGTTAGGCAGGTATTGCTGCGGGTTTGAGTTACCGTTATAATTGATCTGTCTGATTGCTATAGATGCGTAAGACGGGATTTCCTGGTTACCTGTTTGTCCGTAATTTAACCTAAGGCTCAAATCATCAAAGAAACCGCCTTTTGGCATAAAACTTTCACTGCTCATACGCCATTTTGCTGCCAACGCCGGGAAATTACCGTATTTGTTGTTTGCACCAAAACGCGTTGAACCATCTCTTCTGATTGTACCCGTTAAGATGTAACGGTCTTTATAAGAATAGTTAACACGTGCAAAATAGGATTGTAAACGGTAGCTTGAGCTATCACCAACGGGATAAGCAAGGTGTGTTTTAAAGTCATTGTAATCTTTTACCAAAACACCGGCCTGTGAAGTTCCAAAGCCAAAATCATTACGGTTAAAGTTTTTGAAAGTTTGGTAAGAATAACCTACTAATGCAGTTATCGAACTGTTGTTGCTCCACTTTTTATCATAGTTTAAAGTATGTTCTGTGGTATAGTTTGTTAACTCATTATGTTGCAAAATTGCAGTACCGTTACCGGTTGGTGAAGAAAAATTTTGTTCCCTTATACCTATTGCATCCGTATAACCAACTACTTTAGGATCGTAGAAAGTTTTTCTCAAACCTCTTGATATATCTGCACCAAAGTTTCCTTTATAAGATAAACCTTCAAATAACCTGAGAGTTGCTGATAAATTATTTAGGTAACGATTGATATTGTCCCGATCGTCAATTTGGTTTAACAGGGAAACTGGATTTCTAAAGCCGTTACCATTCGGAAAACCATCGGTATTATAACCATTGATGTCAAATAAACGGCCCTGCGCATCATATACAGGTATAGTTGGGTTTAACTGGATAGCCGCTCCAACTAAACTACCGGCAAAACCGGCGTCATTGGTAATTGGGGCAAACTGATCTTTAACATTGGAGTAGGAAGATTGCAGATCAAACTTTAAAATATCTTTAAAGAATGATTGGGATGCGTTAATACGGGCGTTTAAACGTTTTAAAGCAGAGTTTTTCACAGTACCTTGCTGGTCGTCATAACCAACCGTTGCGCGATAGTTGCCGCCTTTATTGCTTGCACCACCAAAACCTAAATTGTAGTTTTGAGATATAGCAGTCCTAAAAATTTGTTTTTGCCAGTCGGTATTGCCTCCATAGTCAACACCACCGCTGGCTACAGTGCCTGCATTGGCACCAACACTTGCAACAGCTTTTAAAAAGTCTTCGCGGCCAAGCACATCATAGCGTTTTGCTACACTGGCAACACTTACGTTAGTAGAAAACTGAATACCTTGTCCCTTACGTCCTTTCCTGGTTGTAATTAAAATAACACCGTTAGCACCACGCGATCCGTATATTGCTGCAGACGAGGCATCTTTTAATATACTAATGTTTTCGATATCATTTGGGTTGATAAATGATAATGGGTTACGTGCTGAAGAACTACCCGCTCCAACACCATAACCACCAGAAGTGCCGCCATTATCAATAGGGATACCATCTACTACATAAAGCGGGCCATCGCCTGAGCGTATAGAACCTGCACCGCGAATGGCAATAGTTGCACCTGCACCAGGCTCGCCACTTGATGGTGTAACCTGCACACCGGCAACCCGGCCTTGCAATAACTGGTCTGGGGTTGCGATAACACCTTTGTTAAAATCCTTGGGGCTTAAAGACGCAACAGAACCGGTTGCATCTTTAACACGCACCGTACCATAACCAATTACCACTACTTCGTTTAAAGCATTGGTTGTGGACACTAAGCTTACATTAATAACATTAGAGGCCGGAATAGGAACTTCTTTAGAAGTATAGCCAATATAAGAAACCACTAAAGTAGTGGCCGAAGCTGGCGCATTGATCCTGAAACTTCCGCTGGCATCCGTATTTGTTCCGGTGTTAGAACCTTTTACAATAATAGATACGCCAATTAAGGCTGATTTGTCTTTGCTGTCAGTGATTCTACCGGTAATTACTTTATTTTGTGCCAATGCGGGTTGCACAACAAAGCAAATTAGTGTAAAAAAACCAAGATAGAGTAATTGTTTTAAATTCATATAGGTAAGTTTATTGGTTTAACAATTATTGCTGATAAAATTTAATTTAGTGTATAAGGTTTAAATACTTTGCTTCTTCTTCATTCTTTTTTGGTTTAATAATATTTAGTGCAACGGAAGTTAGGATAAGCAATACACTATGGCCTGCATGATCTCTTACCCAAGCGCGGCCCATAAACAGCAATATCAAAAACGGATATTTAGGTTATAACTACTTATTGTGGCCTCCAATAATTGGTGCTGCTAAGATAACTAAAGCAACAAGATTTTTACACTATTTTCTATAATTTTTTTCGCAAGCGGTTTTATTAGTTCAATAGAGCAGGAAATGCAGCATCAAAGTTCAGCCATGATTTTTATAATCTGGCGATCACCCTGGCAATTAAGCAGGAAAACCTTGAAGCCTAATCATGATGAAAATTAAACAAATACTGTTTTTACAGGCATAAAAACAGCATCAGGCAGTAAGCACAATTTTACCGAACTGTGCCGAATTATCCATTTTTCTGACTGCTTTTTCTGCATCTGCCAAAGCAAAAACTTCATCCACCACCGGAACGATTTTATGTTCGTTGACCAGATCCAGCATCGCTTTAAAATCTTCCTGCGTGCCCATAGTCGTGCCCAGCAATTGCAATTGTTTCCAGAATATTTTTCGTGCATCCAGTTCCGGGATATTGCCAGCCGTTCCTCCGAAGAAAACAATCCTGGCACCAGGGTTACAAAGATCAAGCAATTTGGCAAAGCCCTCGCCTAAAGCGCTATCAATGATCACGTCAAAACCGCCGGCAAGCTGTTTCAACTGCTCGGCCCAGTCCTGCGCTTTGTAATTTATGCCGGCAGCAGCACCAAGCTGTCTTGCTTTTCCAATTTTTTCTCCCGTTCCGGAAGTTACAAAAACCTGGCAGCCGGCAGCAACTGCCCATTGCAAAGCAAAAGAACTGGTTCCGCCACCCACGCCAACAATCAATACTTTGTCGCCCTTTTCGGCTTTTCCCTTGGTAAACAAAGCACGGTAAGCGGTTAGACCTGCCAGCGGAATGGCCGCAGCTTGTTCCCAAGTTAAGTGAGGAGGTTTTGGATATAAGTATTCTGCACCTGTTTTTACATACTCAGCAAAAGTTCCGTTCTCCGGCAAACCCAATATCTTGAAATCTTTTTGTTGATATTCCGGATGGTTGCCCCAATTATTAGATGGGTTGATGATTACTTCTTTGCCCACCCAGCTTTGATCCACATCCGGCCCAACTTCTGCAACAATCCCGGAACCATCAGAACCCAGAATTGATGGATATTTAATCCCGGCATATTTACCTTGTGTGATCCACCAGTCGCGGCGGTTTAGTGCAGCAGCTTTAATTTCTACCAGGACTTCGCCAAGCTCAGCCTTCGGTTTTTCTACTTCTTTTAAAACTAGCGGCTTATCAGCAGCTTCTAAAACAATTGCTTTCATAGTTGTAAAATAAAAAAAGCGGCATGGATAAACATTCATGCCGCTTTTTAGGTGATAAAAGAAGTATTAAGCCATTGCTTTTTTATACAGTTCGTTTACGTGGTTCCAATTTACTACGTTCCAGAAAGCGGCTATGTAATCCGGCCTTCTGTTCTGATATTTCAGGTAGTAAGCGTGTTCCCAAACATCCATTCCCAAAACCGGTGTACCTTTCACTTCAGCAATATCCATTAACGGGCTATCCTGATTTGGTGTAGAACTAATGACCAGTTTTTTATCGGCACCAACGGACAACCAAGCCCAGCCAGAACCGAAACGGGTGGTGCCGGCTTCGGAAAATTTGGTTTTGAAATCAGCAAAAGAACCAAAAGCCGAGTTGATAGCCGTAGCCAGATCACCGGAAGGTTCGCCGCCGCCGTTTGGCGATAACAAGGTCCAGAACATGGTATGGTTAAAATGACCGCCGCCATTGTTACGCACAGCAGGCGGAAATTTGGAAACGTTTTTGATGATATCTTCGATCGGACTGTTTGCTTCAGGTTTGCCTTCCAAAGCTTTGTTCAAATTGGTGACATAAGCCTGATGATGTTTGCCGTGGTGGATTTCCATCGTCATCTTATCAAGATGCGGTTCTAATGCGTCGGTGGCGTAAGGTAGCGCCGGAAGTACGAATGCCATAATATTTTTATTTAAAGGTTAACAAATTGTGATGGACACAAACCTATATAAATTTTTACCAGTACTGTTTTTACCGGCAATAAATGAATTTAGGGTGATGATCAGCCACAAAACATAAAGGCGCAAAGCCAGGATTTGTTCTGAAAGGGTTAACTTTTAATCCGCTTTTTCCTAAAAAATGAGCGTACCAGTTCGGCACATTCATTTTCCATGATGCCACCGGTGATCAATGTTTTAGGGTGAGTGATACGCTGGTTGATCCGTCCAAAACCACGCTGCGGATCGTGCGCGCCAAAAACGATTTTACAAATTTGGAACCAATACGTTGCCCCGGCGCACATGATGCAAGGTTCCATCGTAACGTAAAGCGTGCAGTTTTGCAGGTACTTGCCGCCCATTGCGTTTGCCGCTGCCGTTAACGCCTGCATTTCGGCATGGGCAGAAACATCGTTCAGCCGTTCGGTTAAATTATGTCCGCGGCCGATGATCTGGCCGTTGCAAACCACTAAAGCGCCAATCGGGATTTCATCTTCTTTTAGCGCGGCTTTGGCTTCCTCCAAAGCCAATTTCATAAAAAAATCATCCGGCGAAATCACCGGATCATCTGTAAAACTGTAGTATCTCATTATGATTTTTATGTGCTAAAAACAGCATCCTTATTTCTATTTCTTCAACCTGAACCCCTGCGGCTAAATTAGGAAGAAAGCTTTTATTTAATTTGAAATTTAATGTTAACTTTAAACATCCAACATTAATTGCAATGACAATTTTAACCATCCGCATCCCCAACGAAGAAACACAAAAAGTATCCAGCTTTATTGAAGATTTGGGCGGAGAAGTGGTTTCTTCAGAATTGACCAAAGAAGAATTGCGGCAGGATATTAAAGCGGCAGTGGAAGAAATAAAGCTGATCAGGGCTGGAAAAAAGAAAGCCCGCAATGCAGAAGATTTCCTCAATGAACTATAATGTTAAAACCATTGAGGTATTTGAAAAGCAGGCTAAACGGCTGAATAAAAAATATGCTTCTTTAAAAAATGAGTTACTTAATCTTGTTATCAAAATTAAAAGAAAAACCAGAAGAAGGCACACCAATTGGTAGTAATTGTTATAAAATACGTTTAGCTATTTCTTCTAAAGGTAAAGGCAAGGCTGGTGGGGCAAGAGTTATTATCAATATTGTAATTGTAGAAAAGAACGTTTATCTCTTAACTATTTATGATAAGTCTGAAAAAGAAAACCTTTTTCCAAAAGAGCTACAGGATTTACTAAAAGATATTTCTTCTTAAAATCTGTTCAATCCCATTACCTTTTCTTCTTAAACCTTTCCTTTGCTAAATAAATAGTGTTTTAAAAAAAGCCTTCGCCCAATAAAAACTACTTTTTAAACCATCAGTCTTTTTCCCCATCCAAACCCGTCACCCAAAAAACACCGATAAAAGAAGCATCGCAACTTTATAGAAAAAGCCACGTAACCGGATGAGCGACTAAACCTTTTAACACACTGACAGTCAGGAATCCATATAGCATTTATTTATTTCAAACCAGATTATGAAAATCGCCCTAAAATGGTTTTACGGTACATTGCTGACGGTAAGTGGTGTACTCCTGTTCTCTTCGTTTTTCAACCTGCGGGAGGGAACCAAACCAAATTTTGATTTTCCTTACAAGAAAGCAGGCCTTACGGAAAGGCAGGCAGCAGCGCATCTGCTCAGCCGTTTTACTTATGGTGCCACACCCGGACAAATCGATGAAGTCGTAAAGCAAGGCTTGAAGAACTGGTTCAGCCATCAACTGGAAAGCCAACTGCCGGATGATTCTTTAAATCAGCTTTTGAGCAAATACGATGCTTTACACTTAAGCAACACAGAAGTGCTGAATTTGTACCCGAAGCCGGGCCAAGTAGTTCGAATGGCGGTGCAGGATGGCCTGATCAACAAGGATTCTGTAAAAACAGACAAGCCTGCTTATAAAGCTCTTTTGAAAAATTATATGGACCAAAAGGGTTTGAAACCCGAGCAGGAACTTTTCCGCCAGTTTATCAACCAAAAAATACTTCGTGCTGCTTATACCAACAACCAGTTACAGGAAGTGATGACCGATTTCTGGTTTAATCATTTCAACGTATCTATTTCCAAAAACGATTGTGCGGTGTTTATACCGGCTTATGAACGGGACGTGATCCGTCCGAATTCGTTGGGAAACTTTACAAATTTGCTGCTGGCCACTGCCAAATCCCCTGCTATGCTATACTACCTGGATAATTTCAGCAGTGCTGCTTCTAACGAGGGAAATTTTGGAAATATGCAGGCACGCCAAAAACTGATGAACCTGCAAAACTGGATGAACGGCGATACCACAATGAAATCTATGCTGGTGAACCGGCCCCAAAAAGTAAAAAAAGTGCAGGGCTTGAATGAAAATTATGCCCGCGAAGTGATGGAACTGCATACGTTGGGCGTAGACGGCGGTTATACCCAACAGGACGTTACCCAGGCAGCCAAAGTGCTGACCGGCTGGACGGTTTTCCCGATGAAGGCCAATAATCAACAGGCCGGCATGAAAAATCTGTCGGAAAGATTGGGCAACGACAGGATGGCACAGCAAGGTTACATGCACGAAGGCGATTTCTTGTTCACTCCAAACCGCCATAATAAAACCGAAAAAACAGTTTTAGGTAAACATTTTGAACCGGATGGCGGCTATCAGGAAGGCGTGGACTTATTGACAATGCTGGCCCATCAGCCTGCTACGGCCAAGTTTATCTGCCGCAAAATAGCGATTAGGTTTGTGAGCGATAACCCGCCGCAAAGTTTGATCGATAAGATGGCTGCTACTTTTTTGAAAAAGAACGGCGATATCAAACAGGTATTGGTTACCATGGTTTCAGCACCGGAATTTTGGGGTTCGGCTGCGATCAGGGAAAAAACAAAATCGCCTTTTGAGCTGACCATTAGTGCAGTACGCAGTTTGCAGGCCGATATTGAGCAGCCTTACCAGCTTTTTTCCTGGATCAGCAGAATGGGCGAAAAAAAATATTATTACCTCGCCCCTACCGGCTTCCCGGATAAAGGCCAATACTGGATCAATACCGGTGCTTTGCTCAACCGGATGAACTTTGGCCTGGCGCTTGCTTCCGGCCGTATTCCGGGTGTTTCGGTTGATTTAGTTGCCCTCAACCATCACCATGAACCTGAAAGCGCACAAAATGCGTTGGTTGCATACAGTAAAATCATCCTGCCGGAACGTAATCTGGAGGAAACCATCAAACGGTTGACGCCGATGCTGAACGATCCGGAACTGATGAAAAAAGTAGAAACGGCCAGTAAAAACACGAATAAGGATCAAAATACCCCAATAAACCAGCAGATGCAGCCCAACAATGCGATGAACATGGCTTCTGCCAAAAACAAAAACGCCTCCACCGGAAGCAATACCATGCTGGCACAGGTGGTTGGTGTTATTATTGGTTCGCCTGAATTTCAGCGTCGTTAGTTTTAGTTTAATTTTATATCAAGCTTTAAATACAGTTAGTTATGGTTTCCAGAAGAGGGTTTTTAAAGGCAGGCGGTGTAGCCTTGATGGGTGTTGGCCTGATGGGTGGCATCCCCGCATTTTTAGCTGAAGCAGTAGCAGGGAATCAACTTATTGCACCTTACGGCAAGCGGAAAACATTAATTTGTATTTTCCAGCGGGGCGCGATGGATGGCCTGATGGCCGTAACCCCTTTTACCGATGAATATTTGAAAGCGGCCCGGCCGGGTTTATTTATTTCTGCCGCTAAAAACAGTACTGGCAAATCTTTGATCGACCTGGACGGGCATTTTGGTTTGCACCCGGCGATGCAAGGCTTTGAGCAGGCATTCCGCGACAAGCGTTTAGCAATAGTGCATGGTATCGGTTCGCCCAATAATACGCGCTCGCACTTTGATGCGCAGGATTACATGGAATCCGGAACACCGTTTAACAAAGGAACGGCCAGTGGCTGGCTGAACAGGGCAATCGGTTTGCTGGGCCACGATGCCATTACTCCTTTTACGGCTGTAAGTTTAACTTCCGCCATGCCGCGCTCGCTTTATGGCGATAATCCGGCTGTTGCCATAAACAACCTGCAGGACTTTGCAATCCAGATGCGCGGCAATCCTTCCGGTACCAATATGGCGGCCAAAAGTTTTGAAGATTTGTATGATCAAACCTCCGAAGGACTGCTTAAACAAACCGGCAAGGAAAGTTTTGAGGCGATCAAAATGCTGCAAAAGGCCGACATTAAAAACTACAAACCCGCTCAAAATGTGGTTTATCCAAACTCCGCTTTAGGCAATTCGCTGAAACAGATCGCACAATTGATTAAAATGGATGTTGGCCTGGAAGTAGCTTTTACAGAATCAAACGGATGGGACACGCACTTTAACCAAGGCAATGAAAACGGCATTTTCGCCCGCAACGTTGGCGATTTAAGCAATAGCATGATGGCTTTTTGGAACGATCTGGATGCCTACCAGGACGAAGTAACAGTAATGACCATGACCGAATTTGGCCGTACCGTACACCAAAACGGGACCGGAGGAACAGACCATGGCCGCGCTTCCTGCAATTTTATCCTAGGCAATACCGTAAACGGAGGTTTGGTGCATGGCAATTTGCAGCCGTTATCCGTAGAAAACCTGGAAGACGGCCGGGACGTAGCTGTTACAACCGATTTCAGAAGTGTGTTCAGCGAAGTGGCCGATAAGCATTTAAAAGTGAACAATGACCGGGTTCTTTTTCCGGATTGGAAAAGCAGCAAAATTGGGGTGATGAAAGCTTAATGCTTCTTTTATCGGCATAATTTTGACTTTGTCGTTCCGGCGATAGGAGGAATCTTCATCGGAGTAAAAAGCTTTGAAATTCAATAAAGATTTCTCCCTGCGGAAATGACAATGCTTCTTTTACCGGCATAAAATCATTGAATTTTTTTGGGCGTGTCCCTACGAGCCGGGCTTTCCGATACAAGTCCGCGCTACGCTTGCGGGCTTTCCACTGCAATCCCTCACGCGCCTGCAAGCGCAGCACCATCCTGCTGTCATTCCGGCGATAGAAAGGATCTTCTTCAACAAGAATCAGCCTAAAAATCTAATAAAGGTTTCTCACTCCGTCCCAAATGACAAACACTGATGCTTCTTTTGTCAACTTAAATTCAATGCAGCTACCCCCGCTCCCCGCTCTTTTAACAAATTCAACTTTTATGGCCTGCTTTTGGTTTCCGCTTCAAAACTTACCTTTGCTGTTAAATGAACGCGGTAATCTTAAAAAAAGGCAAAGAAAAAGCAGTGTTGCAACGCCATCCCTGGGTATTTTCCGGGGCAATTGAAAGCGTAAAAGGCAAACCCGAAAATGGTGAAATTGTAAGAACGGTAAATAGCAAAGGTGATTTTTTGGCCTATGGCTTTTATAATAATCAATCGCGCGTTGCGGTACGTTTGCTGGAATGGGACGATGCTGTTTTTATCGATGAAAATTGGTGGCGCGGGCGAATCCAAACTGCTGTAAATAACCGAAAAGAGGTTTTAAACGATCAAACCAATACTTGCCGTTTGATTTTTAGTGAAGCCGATTTTTTGCCGGGATTGATTGTAGATAAATATTCGGATCATCTTTCGGTACAAATCCTGAATCTCGGAATGGAAAAAGTAAAAGAAATTTGGATTGATGAACTGCAAAAACAACTTCAGCCCAAAAGTATTTTTGACAGGAGTGATGCCACTTCCCGTTCGCATGAAGGTTTGGATGCTTCTTTTGGTTTGCTTTATGGCAGTAACCCGCCGGATTTTGTGGAAGTGAAGGAAAATGGGATCCGGTATGAAGTAAGCATCTCCGAAGGACAAAAATCCGGTTTTTATTGTGACCAACGCGATAACCGCAGCATCGTTGCGGCTCATGCTTCGGGCAAAAAAGTGCTGGATTGCTTTGCTTATACCGGCGGTTTTAGTTTGAATTGTTTCCGGCAAGGAGCCGAATCCGTTACCAGCGTGGATAGTTCTGCGCTGGCGATGGAGACTTTGCAAAAAAATATTCGGCTCAATAATTTAGGTGCTAAAAGAAGCATCGCCATTCAATCCGATGTGAACAAACAGTTGCGGAAGTTTCGGGAAGAAGACGAAAAGTTTGATCTGATCATCCTAGATCCGCCCAAGTATGCGCCTTCCCGTTCGGCTTTGGGCCGTGCTTCCCGCGCTTACAAAGATTTGAACCGGCTGGCCATGCTGCTGCTGAACAAAGGCGGGTTGCTGGCTACGTTTTCATGTTCGGGCGCGATGGATATGCCTGCTTTCAAACAGGTTTTGGCTTGGGCTGCGCTGGATGCCGGCAAGGAAGTGCAGTTCATCAACCAATTAGGGCAGCCAGAAGACCACCCGGTCCGTTCTTCTTTTCCCGAAGGGGAATATTTAAAAGGTTTGCTTTGCCGGGTTGGTTGAGTTGTTCGTTGTAGGTTGCGGGTGACCAGTTCTGGGTGTATATCTATCCCGTTGTATATTCCTGCATTCATTAGCCTTGTGTCTTTTAAGAACTGGCAACAGGAAACCCACAACCGGCAACTTCTTTTACACTACATTTCCCAGCTTCTTCTTCGATTTGGAACGCAATTTCAAGTTTAGTGCTTCTACTAAAATAGAAAAGCCCATGGCAAAATACAAATAGCCTTTTGGGATGTGCTGGTCAAACCCTTCGGCCAATAACGAAAAGCCGATCAGCAATAAAAATGAAAGTGCCAGCATTTTTACGGTTGGATGCGAATTGACAAAATTGGCCACGCTGTTAGACGCCCACATCATAATCCCAACGGCAATCACTACGGCAGCAATCATCACTTCGATGTGGCTTGCAATTCCAACCGCAGTAATCACAGAATCCAAAGAGAAAACAATATCCAAAAGCACAATCTGTACAATAGTTGACCAGAAAGAAGTCTGTTTCACATTCGTTTCTTCATCATCACCGCCTTCAAACCGTTCATGGATTTCGCTCGTGCTTTTATAAATCAGAAATAAACCTCCAAGGATCAGGATCAAATCATGGCCGGAAATAGCTAATTTTTCTACCCAGTCTTTATCTGTCACACCGATCAATCCGGCCAAATTAAACAATGGTTTGGTCAGGCTCATAATCCAGGTAAGCGAAAGCAGCAGCAAAACCCGGGTGAACATCGCCAGGAACAACCCTAATTTCCGGCCTTTGTCCTGCTGTTTGGCAGGTAGTTTGCCGGAAAGGATAGAGATGAAGATGATGTTGTCAATGCCCAAAACAATTTCCAGGATGGTTAAAGTAATGAGTGAAATCCAGGCTTCGGGCTGTGTTAAAAATTCCATGCTGCAAAAATGCTTTTTTAGTCCTATAAAATCACAAAAGAACCGGTTATTGTTTTTTGAAATAATTATACCTTAATCTTTATCTAATTCGTTTAACAATACACAATTCATAATCTAAAAATTTAAGTTGTTGCCGGTTTGCATCCTTGGAAAAAATATTTTTATACGATAAAAGAAGTATAGCGCAAGGATTTATTAATTGGGTAGAAGCTGAAAAACAATTCATTGTAATATTGTTATCATTGGATAGACGGTCGTTTTGACTGTCTTTTTTTTGTTTTAGATTAGCAAATTATATTACTAAAAAGGCGGATGTTTGGTATTGAGATCAATTTAATGTTTATAAAAAATATGTTCAAGAAGTTATATATGATGGCAATCCTGGGTGCTTCTGTAGCCTGCCAGGCTACACCCGGACAACCTATTAAAGTGGCAGGTTCCAGAAACATAGAGCCGGACGAACAGCAATCGATTGTTTGTAAGGAAGTAACGGAGATGATCACTAATTACAATTACAAAAAAATCAAGCTGAACGACTCTATTTCTACGGTCATCTTTAACCGTTATATCAAATCGCTGGATGAAAACCACAATTATTTCCTTGCTTCGGACCTGAAAGATTTTGATCAGTATAAAACCAAGCTGGACGATGATTTGCAAAACGGCGAGCTAAACCACGTGTTTTATATTTTCAATGTTTACCAGAAACGGTACAACGAAAGGATCAAATATTCGCTGGAGCAGTTGAACAAACCTTATGATTTCACGCAGAAAGAAAGCTTCATGTTCAACCGGGAAGACCAGCCCTGGGTTTCCTCTGTTTCGGATTTGAATAAATTTTGGGACAAGCGCGTGAAATATGATCTACTGAACCTGAACATTGCTACGCCAGACCTTGCAAAAAATAAAGAAATGCTTAAAGAACGTTACCAGCTCCTGATTTCGCAGTCTGCCAAGCTGAACAACCAAGATGTTTTCCAGCTTTTTATGGATGCTTTTACCGAATCCATCGATCCGCATACCAATTATTTTGACCCTTCCCATGCAGCACAATTTAACATCGAAATGTCCAAATCGCTTGAAGGGATCGGTGCGTCGCTTCAATCTGTAAATGATTATGTAACAATCAAAACAATCGTAAAAGGCGGCCCTGCGGACAGAAGCAAATTGCTGACCATTGATGATCGGATTGTAGGCGTGGCACAAGGAAAAAACGGTGAATTTAAGGATATCATCGGCTGGCGGCTGGATAACGCGATTGTATTGATCCGCGGCACGAAAGGAACAACCGTCCGCCTGAAGATCCTTCCCAAAGGAAAAACAACGACCAACCCGAAAATTGTGGAATTGGTACGAGAGAAAATTGTTATAGAAGACCAGTTGGCCAGTAAAGAGATCAGGACCTACAATTTAAACGGGAAAACCCTAAAAATCGGGATTATCAACGTACCGGGATTTTATTTAGACTATAAAGCTTATCAAGCCGGAGACAAAAATTACCGCAGCATCAGCCGTGATGTAAAGGTGATAATCGATAGTTTAAAAGCACAAAAAGTGGACGGCATTGTGATGGATTTGCGCCAGGACGGCGGTGGTTCTTTGCCGGAAGCTATTCAATTAACAGGATTATTTATCAAAACAGGCCCGGTTGTACAAGTACGGGATGTTAAAAACCGGATTGAGCAGGATGACGACGACGACCCGTCTATTGCCTGGAACGGGCCGCTTGCAGTGCTTGTGGATAGGTTTAGTGCTTCTGCCTCCGAAATTTTTGCCGGTGCCATTCAGGATTATGGCCGTGGGTTAATTGTAGGGACCCAAACTTATGGCAAAGGAACTGTACAATCTGCAATTGACCTGGACAAGGTAATCGGAAATTCTTTTTCTAAATTATTAGCCAGTGTAAAAGGTAAATCAGCAACTGCGGGAATAGACGGGCCAGCAAGTTTTGGCCAGATCAACCTAACTATCGCCAAATTTTACCGGATCAGCGGAAGTTCTACCCAACATAAAGGCGTAATCCCGGATATTCAGTTTCCGTCTGCCATTCCTTTAGATAAATACGGGGAAGATACCGAACCTTCTGCCTTGCCTTTTGATATGATCGCCAGAAGCAGTTATTCAACTGTCGGCAGTTTTATCTCTGTAATCCCTCAGCTTAAAACATTGCATGATACGCGTATGCAAGCTAATGTGAACTACAAGAACCTGCTGGAAGATATTGTAGACTATAAAAAAAGGGATGCCGAAAAAACGGTTACTTTAAACGAACCGGCACTTAAAAAAGAACGGGACGAAGAGGACGCCAAAACATTGGCACATGATAATGCCAGAAGGGCTGCATTGGGTTTAAAGCCTTTAATCAAAGGAGAAGCCCGGCCGAAAGACAAAGACACAGACTTCCTGAAAATAGAAGCCGGCCAGATTTTAACAGATTATATTGGCTTAAAACAGTAAGCTGTTTTTATCCCGTAAAAACCTCCGGCTAAACAGCGGAGGTTTTTTGTTTCAAACTAAATTACTGCTTCTCCGGTTATCCTGCTCATGGCAAAAAAACAACTTCTCCAATTTACAGATAACGGTATTTTTTGTGCCGAAGGAAATTTTTATATCGATCCCTGGCGGCCGGTGGATGATGCCGTACTTACCCATGCACATGCCGACCATGCACGTACCGGAAGCAAAAGATATTTAGCCCACGAGCTTTCCCGGGAGATATTAAAATACCGTCTGGGTGCTGATATTTCACTCCAAACTATTCCTTACGGAGAAACAGTTTATAAAAATGGTGTCCAGATTTCGCTTTTTCCGGCTGGTCATATTATCGGTTCAGCGCAGGTACGGGTAGAATATCAGGGCGAAGTTTGGGTAGTTTCCGGGGATTACAAAGTAGAAGATGACGGGATTTCCACTCCTTTTGAACCCGTTCGCTGCCATCATTTTATTTCGGAATGTACTTTCGGGATGCCGGTTTATCAATGGAAACCGCAGCAGCAGATTTTTAAGGAGATTAACAGTTGGTGGGAGAAAAATATTGAAGAAGGAAAATCCACTATCATTGCCGGTTATTCGTTGGGCAAAGCGCAACGCATTATCTGTAACCTTGATCTTTCGCTGGGCACTGTTTTTACCCATGGCGTTATTGAAAATACCCACGATGCACTGCGTAGAAACGGTGTAGAGCTGCCGCCAACCGTCAGGATTACTGCCGATACACCAAAGGAAGATTTGCGAAAAGGTATCATCATCCTGCCGCCATCGGCTGTAGGCAGCAACTGGATGCGCAAGCTGCAGCCTTTTGAATTTGGTTTTTGTTCCGGCTGGATGAATGTGCGTGGCGCAAAAAAACGCCGTGCCGCCGACCGTGGTTTTGTACTTTCAGACCATGCGGATTGGGATGGATTAATTGCTGCGGTTGATGCAACCGGTTGCGAATCTGTTTATCTCACCCACGGTTATACGGCTTCCTTTTCAAGATATTTAAGAGAGATTGGGTTTGATGCACATGAAGTGCATACATTGTATGGAGGCGATGAAAGTGAGGGGGAAATACAAGCAGACCAAAGCCTTATTGGCGAAGAAAAAAGCCTCATCCCCGGCCCTTCTCCAAAGGAGAAGGGAGAAGCAACCGATGAAAAAACAGGTGTAAAAGAAGCATTGCCGTTAGAAAGGGAAGTTCTTTCCTTTGAAGAGGATTTAGATGAGGCTGGTTTAAATGAGACTTCTAATCCCGATTCCCTATGAAACACTTCGCCGCCCTCTTCGCTGCCCTCGACGAAACCAACAAAACCAATGAAAAGGTAAACGCCATCAAAGCTTACTTTTTAACGGTTAGCGACGCAGACAAAATGCACATGCTAGCACTATTTACCGGCCGGAAACCACGTCGGCAAATTAATTCTACTTTGGTTAAAAACTATGCCATCGAACTGGCAAATATTCCGGTTTGGCTATTTGAAGAAAGTTACCAGGTAGTTGGCGACCTGGCAGAAACGATTTCGCTGCTTCTGCCCGAAAGCATCAATAGTTCTGATAAAAGCCTCACCCAATGGATTGCCGAGATCAATCATTTAAACAAGCTTGATGAAACGGAACGCAAGATGTGGCTTACCGAATCCTGGGCTTCTTTGTCCCGGCAGGAATGCTTTGTTTTTAACAAATTATTGACCAGTAGTTTCCGCGTGGGTGTTTCGCAAAGCCTGGTGGTGAAAGCATTGGCCGAAATATCCAAGCTGGATGCACCAACATTGACACATCGCATTATGGGCAATTGGGATCCTGAAGTTTATACGTTTACCCAATTGATGGAAGAACAAGGTGCGCTGGACGATCTCTCGCGGCCGTATCCGTTTTTTCTGGCTTATCCGATCCAGGAAACTTCCGAAAAGCAAAAATCACCGGAGGAAATGCAAACTGCTTTGGGAAACGCTTCCGAATGGCAAGCCGAATGGAAATGGGACGGTATCCGCGCACAATTAATTCATCGAAAAGGGGAAATTTTTATCTGGAGCCGAGGCGAGGATTTGGCGACAGAAAAATTTCCGGAACTGCATCCTTTTATCCAAGCATTGCCGGACGGAACAGTTTTAGACGGCGAATTGCTCACTTTCAAAGATGAACTTCCGTTGCCGTTTAACCTGCTGCAAACCCGTATCGGCCGGAAAAACCTGACCAAAAAAATCCTGGAAGAAAACCCGGTTGCTTTCATTGCTTATGATTGTTTGGAATTTGCCGGCGAAGATATCCGCACTAAAGCTCAAACCGAACGCCGCAGCCTATTAGAGCAATTGCAGCGTGATACTTCTTTTAGCACTATATTTCGGGTGTCGCCAATCATTAATTTTAGTTCCTGGGAGGATTTAGCAGAAATCAGGAAACAATCCCGAGACATGGTTTCTGAAGGGATTATGCTGAAACGGAAAAGTGCGACTTACCAGGTTGGCCGTAAACGCGGCGATTGGTGGAAATGGAAAATCGATCCGCTTTCGGTTGATGCCGTGATGATCTATGCACAAAAAGGCCATGGCCGCCGCGCTGATCTTTACACCGATTATACTTTTGCCGTGTGGGATGGCGAGCGTTTGGTGCCTTTCGCCAAAGCTTATTCGGGTTTAACCGATCAGGAAATTGGTAAGGTGGATGCTTTTGTAAAACGAAATACGCTGGAAAAATTTGGCCCGGTACGAACCGTAAAACCAGAACTGGTTTTTGAAATTGGTTTTGAAGGCATCAATCAATCTTCGCGCCATAAATCGGGCATTGCCTTGCGTTTCCCTCGGATTCTCCGCTGGCGGCAGGATAAGAAAATGGAGGAAGCGGATACTTTGGAAAGTTTGAAAGCTTTGTTGTGAAGAAGAATTTTATCGTTTGTGGTTGAACCAATTATAAGTTCTGATAAAATATTGAATGTTATATTTTGCCTCCGATGTTTCATCTCTTAATATTTCTGCTACTTTTTTATGTGATTTGTATTTACCACAGTCAGAAATAGACTTAATACGTTTCTCCATATCCACATAAAGAGTAGTATCGATACCACTATCATATTGCATGTGTAATAATACTTTAATTTGTTCCATAAGATGAATGTTGCTTTTCCAGTTTATTCGTTCAGATAATTGATTACTAATTTCTAGTAAAACTTCTTTAGGAGTTTTATCTTCAGTGTTAACCCAATTATGTTTTCGTGACCATTCTTTACCTTCATCGTTATAGAAATAGTCGACAGGTGGTTCCATCTTAAATGATTGATTATTCTCCATAATCAAATTTAGCTAAATTCTTTTAAAACAAATTATATTTTGATAAATAACTTTTAAACAGTTTTAAATTTTTAAAAAACAAATTATGCAACCTAAAACCTACCTCATCAGCGGTGCCGGAAGCGGTATCGGAAGAGCCATCACTCAGAAACTGTCTGCTTCAAATCATACTTGTATTTTGTTGGGAAGAACAGAAAACACATTAAAAGAAACGCTGAAAATGCTTTCAGGAAACAACCACCAGATTTTATTGGCTGATATCCGCGATCAAAAGCAACTTGTAAAAGCAGCAGCACAATTAAATGCTTCTTTTATCGATGGAATTATTGCAAACTCTGGCGTGGGCGGAGAGAATTATTGGGGCGAAAATGACCGCTGGGACGAGATCATCAGCACTAATTTGACCGGTACTTACAATTTTGTAAACACCTTTTTTCCTATGCTAAAAGAAGCATCGGCAGAAAAATATATCCTGATTACTTCTTCTGTTTTGGCACGTTTGGGCGTTGCCAATTATTCGGCTTATTGTGCTTCTAAAGCTGGTTTGTTGGGTTTGATGCGATCCTGGGCGGTACAATTTGCACCGCAAAATATTCTGGTGAATGCGATTTGTCCGGGTTGGGTAGATACCGAAATGTCGCAGCAAGGCTTGCAGGAAATTGCATATGGCATTGGCATCAGCAAAGAAGAATTTTATAAAATGGCAATTCAAAGTGTTCCATTGGGAAAGATGAGCCAGCCGGAAGAAATTGCGGATCTGGTTGCTTATCTCCTCAGCCAAAAATCAATCACCGGGCAAACCATCGACATTAACTGCGGCGCGGTAATGAACAGTTGATGCTTCTTTTACCCTATAAAAATCAGTGTCGGCTAACGGAAGCTTACCATATTTTATAGCATAAAAGAAGCATCAAAATTTATTTTTTATACAATCCGGAATCCTCACCGTAAATTACTTTGATTAAACCAACGTCAATAAATTGTCCTCCACCATTTTGATGGCAATGCACCGCAATGGTGTTTTCTGCATTTGGTTTCAATGCTTTTTGCGCTGCATCATTTAACGGAATACTTATATAACCGGTTGAATGTCCTTTAGTTGATGCCACCAAAAGGCCGTTGATGTAGATTTCGCAATCATCATCGTGATAAATATGGAAGGACAAATTTTTCAAATCAGCGGCCGTTAACTTTCCCGATTTAAAATCTTTCCTAAGCCAGATGTCGCTGGTATTCCATTCCGTGTTGATGACACTGTTTGGAGGCGATCCGGCCCCAAACCCGGCCTTGCCTGTAAGCCAGTTTGCATCGTTAAAGCCGGTTTTAACCCAATCGGCTGTTGGTTCTGCTGTGGTGTACTTCCAGGTTTGGGCTGAAGTGGAAGCATCGGGCAACAATTCATCTTTACTGGTGATGGTTTGATAAATCAGTTTTTCGTTGATTGCTTTTATTTTCTGAATATCCACCTTTGAAACGCGGTCGTAAGTCAGAAAACCGTTTATTTCCTGCTCCACATCCGTTAGCTGGGTAAATACGGCTCCGCTCATTCCGTTTGCTGCTTTGTATTGAGACAGCATGTTGATATACTCTTCGTACGTATCCTCCAAATCCTGACTCGTTTTCCTCATAATCCCGCTTACGCCGGCATTAGGTTTCCATTCATGGCCTTTCACAGCTAAACCGATACTGCCAAATTCTCCGCAAGCCGTAGCCATCGTTTGGCTTTCGATAATTTTTGGGCCGGGATAGGAATGATAATCCAGAATATCACCGATGTAATCTTTGTAGATATTATCGCTTGCCGGGTTGATCAAACGCGTCGGGTCTTTTGCCCGCACTACATTAAACATCCTTGGCGTTAAGTTGGTGCCATCTGCTGCTTTTTGTCCCTGCGTTTCATTATACAAAATCCAGGTGATGATGGAAGGGCTGTTAAAATGCGTTTCGACCATCCGTTCCAGTTCTTTTCTGAATTCCAATGTATCAACCGGCGGCGGATTGTGTTTGTACGAATCGGCCGAAGGCATATCCTGCCAAACCATAATCCCCAGTTTATCAGCCCAGTAATACCAACGCTGCGGTTCAACTTTGATGTGTTTGCGCACCATATTGTAGCCAAAATCTTTTTGAATTTGGATATCTGCTTTTACAGCCTCATCCGTTGGGGCAGTATAAATCCCGTCAGGCCAAAAACCCTGGTCCAGAAAACCCAGGTTATAGCTGAACTTGTTGTTCAGGAATATTTTTTTGTGATTGCCAACTTGTTCCACACTGATTTTCCGCATCCCGAAATAACTGTCAACCGCGTCAATAATGGTAGAACTGCTTTTTAACTGAACGGTAAGATCATAAAGAAATGGAGAGTTTGGCGACCATAATTTGGCATTTTTAATTGGGATAATTAATTCAGTTCCTGCATTTCCGGAGATCGTCCCGATTATAGTTTTCCCATCTTTTACAATCGCTGTTACGGTGGCGTTTGTTGCTTTTCCTGTAGTATCTACCCTCAGTTTTAAACGGTTTCCGTCCACATCCGGAACGATTTTCAGGTCTCTAATGCTGCAATTTTTCACGGGTTCCAGCCAAACCGTTTGCCAGATCCCGGTAACCGGCGTGTACATGATCAGGTTTCCGTGCGGCGGGTTTTCCTGTTTGCCACGGGGCTGGCCTGCTGATTCAGTCGGATCATAAACCCGTACAATTACTTCCTGTGTTTTCGTACTGTTTTTGTTGAGGTAAGGCGTAATATCATAACTGATCTCATCGTATCCTCCTTTGTGTATGCCCAGGCTTTTACCGTTGATAAATATTTCCGATTCCCAATCAATGGCACCAAAATGTATCATAATCCGTTTACCTTTCCATTGCGCAGGTATGGAAAAGTTACGGCGATACCAAAGCCGGTCGTGGTGTTCCATCACGCCAGAAAGTGCAGATTCCACAGGAAAAGGCACAAGGATCTTTCCGGGCAAAGTTTGTCCTAAAGGTATTGCGTCTCCGTTTTTTCCGCTTTTAAATTCCCACAGGCCGTTTAAGTTCATCCAATCTTTCCTAACCATTTGCGGCCTTGGATATTCCGGCAGTGGCTTATTTATATCAACACTGCTTGCCCATTTTGTCATTAACGGAGCTTTCTTTACTGACCAATTCTGAGCATTTGATAAGGAAGGCACCAAAAGAACGAAGAGCAGGCGACAGACCTTTAAAAAATTGCATTTGTTCATTATTTTACTTAACGCTGGTTATGCAGTAAGTTTAGTATATTTTTTTAATACTTCAAATGCAAGCGTTTTTGTTAATAAGAGATATCCACTATCCGAAGAAATACTATACTTCTTTTAGCCTGTAAAAATATTTGTTTCTATCTTTAAGAAAGCATAGGAAGCCTAAAGTTTTTTATGGCATAAAAGAAGCATAAGAAATAGGCTGAACATATTTTAAACCGGCTTTAAATACAAAAGCAGCAAAAACTATATTCGTACTTTGTAATTTCCAATAAAAAATAAATAAACAATGCTTCTTTTATCGCCTATAAATTGTTGGCCGGTACGCTGATGCTGGCCGTATTAGATGGATAACTCTCGTTCTTCAACCTGTCCAGCGCAGTTACTGCATACTGGTAATTTTTCCCGGCTTCGGCTGTTTGGTCTTCAAAAGTGCGCTGCTGGGAATAAGTAATGCTGAGGATATGCTTCGGATCGGTTAAGTTGATTGGTTCATGCTGATCAAAACGATAAACCACATACCCAAAAGCAGTATCACCATCCGCAGCAGGTAAAGGCAACTGCCATTGTAAATAAACCGTTTTACCGGCTATTTTTGCCATGAGTTCCCTTGGGATATTCGGTGAAACGGCATCGCGCCAAAGCATTACCGGCGGCAAGGCCGGGTATCGGTAAAAATCAGTTTTTAAAGAATCTGTAAAACCCAATAAGTTATTCTGCAATGATTTGGAACTGAAATATACACTTCCTTGTACGCGCGGATTTTCACGCTCATATCGGATTTGCCGCGGCATCTGCGTATTGTCTTTCCAGTTCGTGTTCATGCGCTCGTTGATCCGATAAGCAGCCATACCGATATACAAATGCCGTCCGTAAGTATTGTTGCTCCACCAATCCACCAATTTTTCAAAAGCAGCAGCACGGTTATTAAACGGCCAGTAAATTTGTGGGTTGATGTAATCCAGCCAGCCTTCTTTAATCCATTTTCGCGAATCGGCAAACTGCTCGTAATAAGAAGAACCGCCGCCGGTTTCAGAACCTTCGGGATGCTGCCGTTTATTGGCCCAAATGCCAAACGGGCTGATGCCAAATTTGATGTAGTTTTTATGGTGATGGATACTGTCGCTCAAAGCATGGATCAGCGTATCAACGTTATGCCTGCGCCAATCTTTAATCTCCGTAAAACCATCCGGATGATCTTGAAAAGCTTGTGCATCGTCTATGTGCTGGCCGTCTACCGGATAGGGATAAAAATAATCGTCGAGGTGCACGCCATCAATATCATAATTATCAACCACATCTAATATTACCTTGATAATGTATTCGCGCACTTCCGGCAAGCCGGGATTAAACAGTTTTCTGCCGGCGTAAGTAAAAAACCACTCCGGCTTTTGCTTGGTGATATGATCATCGCTTAAACCTTTTTGATTGGCCGAAAAAGTAGCCCGGTAAGGGTTAAACCAGGCATGCAGTTCCATGCCGCGCTGGTGTGCTTCGGTTATGGCAAATTCTAAAGGATCGTATATTGGGTTTGGTGCCCTGCCTTGTTTCCCCGTCAGCCATTGCGACCAGGGTTCTCGGCTTTTCGCATACAAAGCATCGGCAGCGGGCCGCACTTGGAACATCACGGCGTTGATCCCGGTTTGATGGTGTGCATTTAATATCTGTACAAGCTCCTGCTGCTGTTGCTGCGGGCTGGCTTTGCCGCTTGTTGGCCAATCGATATTGGCAACCGTAGCAATCCAAACGCCGCGAAACTCTCTTTTAGGCTGAGGCAATGTTTGCCCCTGCACCAACCCAACCACACCAAACGGGAACAGCAATAGCATTGCTTTAAAACGGATACACATCAAATTAATCATTAAAAAAGGCAAAGATAGTTAAACTCTATCCACAGGATTTTATTGGCAAAAAAAATTAATTAAAACCATCAGAGGTATTAACGCAGTTTAAATTATGGGTAAGCTCCTTAAATAAAAGGCTTTACAATAGTTTTTGTATAATCTTTATAGACTGAAACGTGAAAATACTATCTTCGGTTCAGGATTTTTTAAATTTAAATGCAATATCCGATACATAATCTTAGTTTTATCGGGAATATCAGCGGCGCAAGTTTTTGCCCGGTTAGGATTAAACCAGCTTAAACTTATATTTTTCACCTTAAAAATCAATTTATTAAAACCTAAAACATGGACAATCAAAATCCACAAACACCCGACAAAAAATCGAACCTTATTTATTTTTTGATCGTTGTTGTACTTGCATTGCTGGGCACAAGTATTTATCTGTATTTCCAAAAAAATAAATCTGATGAAAAATTAGTTTATCAGGTGGATACAGACAGTAAACAATTGGTAAGTGTACAAACTACCATGAAAGCATCGTTAGATAGCCTGACCACACAGTTGGATTCTGCCAATAGTGGCAAGCACCGGGTTTCACAGGAGCTACAGGCGAAAGATGAAGAACTGAAAACCAAAATTTCACAGTTAAAAAAAGCATTGGCCAACGGACACCTGACTGCAAAGGAACTTCGCTCTGCGCAGGAAGACATCAAGCAGTTGCGTTACTTTGTAACAAAATATACAGCAGATATCGAAGAATTAAAGCAGCAAAATGCTTCCCTGACTACCGAACGCGACACCTTGAAAACTAACCTGGCCACGGTAAACCAGAAAGCAACTACTTTGCAAAAGCAAAATCAGGACTTGAGCAGCAAAGTGCAGATAGCTGCCGCCATTAAAACTTCTTCTGTAGAAATAGTAGCCTACAAAGTTAAAAACAGCGGAAGGGAAGTAGAAGTTTCCCGTGCAAACCCTGCAAAAAAAATCAAAGTCAACTTTACCGTAAACACCAATGATTTGGCTGAAAAAGGGTTACATGATATTTATTTAAGAGTGATCGACCCAACCGGCAATTTGGTTACTTCCGGCACTTCCGGCAATTTCAACATCAACAGCCAGGATATGCAATATACCTATAAAAGCGCTATCGATTTTAAAAACGACGGCAGCGGATATGTGATTGACTGGGTAAACCCAACTGAATTTTTGAAAGGGACTTATTCCGTGTTGCTTTATGCGGATGGTTATCAAATGGGAAAATCATCTTTCAACTTGAGATAAAATCAGTTAAAATATTTGTTTCGGAAAAGGGGGCTGATCAAAATTCAGTTCCCTTTTTTTATATGATAAAAGAAGCATTGCTTAAAACTATCTTATACAAACGTATTGGAGGCAGAAGGGAAAAGCAGGTGAAAAGTTGTGCCGATACCGGTTTCTGTTTCAAACCAGATTTTTCCGCCCGCATTTTCGATTGCATTTTTGATAAAGGCCATTCCAAGCCCGGTCCCGGAGCTTTTGGTGGTAAAGTTTGGCTGAAAAATATTGCCGCGGACGTTTTCAGGAATACCGCTGCCATTGTCTTTAAAATCGATCAGGATATTTTCTTTTGATACCTGACAAGTAATGGTAATGATGCCTTTATAGTTTTCAGGCATGGCTTCGATCGCATTTTTAAGCAGGTTGTTAAAGCACCGCATCAGTTGGTCTTTATCGGCGCGGATTAGATAAAGTTCTGTAGAAGGTGTAAAATCAATGCGCATGTTCTCGCTTTGATTAAAGATATTGGTTGCCCTGGAGATGATATCAAATATATTGACCACTTCGGGTTTGGCATCCGGCAGTCTGGCAAAATCGGAAAACTCGGTAGCAATGCGCGATAAGGTTTCGATCTGCTCAATAAAAGAATAACTAAACTTCTGGAACTTTTGGTCAAACTTCGGGTCTTTGTCTTTCCAGGATTTGCTGAGCAACTGCAAACCTAATTTCAACGGTGTCAGCGGGTTTTTTATTTCATGTGCAATCTGTTTGGCCATCTCGCGCCAGGCATTTTCCCGTTCAGATTTCGCAAGCTTATTGGCACTTAATTCTAAAGAAGCGATCATTTTATTGTATTCTTTGATCAGCGAGCCAATCTCATCATTACGCTTCCAATTGATCGGTTCAGTTTTGCGGCCATACATTGTATTGGCAAGGCCTTGCTGGATCATCGTTAGCGGATTGGTAATTTTTTTGGCGATAAAAACAGCAAACAAACCGATAGCGACCAGCACCAGCGCATAAGCATTGAGCATTGAGTTAACGAAGTAGCCAACACGTGCCTTGTATTCTTCCTCATTGTAAAAATATGGCAACTGCAAAAAATTCACCACATTGTTCTGGGTATTGTAAATAGGGACGTAGGCTGATTTGTAACTGAATTTACCGATAATTTCATCATTCAGAAACTCAGACTTTTGCAGGCGTTGCATGTTTACAAAAGCTTTTGCATTCATGCGCCGTCCAATCAATCCACCGTCATATAATTTAGGTTGCGTACATAGCAAGGGCACACCGCTGGTATCATAAAGGATAAGGTCAACATGATAGGTTTCCGCAAAAGCATTAAACTGCAGTTCCCGTTCTTCCTGGTTGGTAACTTTGCTATCCAGGATTTGCCCTTCGTAATCCGCTGCAATATCCTTTATTTTTTCATGGTTGAGATCGTCCCGCTGCTTTATGTCCTGATTTCCGAAGGTAAAAACAGTAACTATACCGATGATCAGCAGCGTAATCACTACCGAGGCAACCATCGAAACCTGAATCCGGGTTTTGTATAGCAGGTTGTTGGCCGCCACTTGCAAACTCCATACAAAATGATTAAAATTTAACCCTTTCAGCCTGCTCCAAAACCAGTAAACAACCATCACCAGCAGGGTAAAAACCAGAAACAGCACAAAAAAGAAAATAAAAACAGACAGCAGATCAATAAACCCTTTATCTTCCACACTCACCACAATCAGTTTGCGTTCGTTGGGCTGATAAATCAAATGGCTGTACCCGGGTTCTGTCGTTTCCAGTTTAGTATAGCTTTTCAGCTTGCCTTTAAATTGGGTGTTCGTATAACTATATTCATATTTCCCATTCTGGTTCAGCAGTTTATTATCCTTATAAAAAGCATAAGAATACTCTTTAAAAATATTTTGCTGTTTAAAATTTTTATCTACCAGCAACGGCGGGAAAGAATTATTGTTTTCCAAGGATTTTGATTTCAAATCAACCACCAGCATCCCTTGCATCTCCTGCCCTTTTTTTACAGGGATGAGCGCAAAGTATTCCCTGGTCCCAAAAGCATTTGGGTTGCGGTAAAAGTAGCTTGTGCTATCTACTTTATTGACCGAGCCAAGTGCTACCATGCTTTTAAAAACATTTAGTTCAAAATCCTGCTGCCCGGATATATTATGGTTTTGGTTATTATAAGCATACATCTTAAAATCATACTTTAACAGGTAATCATCAAAATATATCTTGCGGAGATGGTTCTTTAGATAAACTTCGTTCCTTTTTGAATTAGAAAAATAACGGACCAAACTAGAATCATGGCTGATGTTATTTTCAGCATTTTGAAAAATAGATTCTGCATCTGTATCGGTGTTGTTGGCTAATTTTTGCACTTCCATAACCCTGTTTTCGCCGTCCAGTATAGACTGTACATGTGAGAGTTTGATCGTTGCAATCAGCGAAGATAAAGCCAGGATGAGGATGAAAGCAACTGCAGGTATTTTACCTTTCTCATAAAAAACATTGTAAGCGCGCCAAATAACAATGGCTGCCCACAACAGGTAAAAAAAGGTAAAATAATGATGAGTATAAAAATGTGCCGCAGTGGCCAGCAGTACCAAAGCCAAAAAAACAAATAGTTTATCGCGGTCCCGGATATTGAGTTTTGTACAAAGTACGATACAGGTTTCAGCAATCAGATAAAAAACAAGATAAGCAAGGCACAGCATAATTGTACCCAGAAAATTATAGGCCGTCAGGTTTAGCAGGTTGTCAATATCGAACTGGATTCTCGAATCGATCATGAGGTTGGAAAACAAACTGGAAAAAACAACCGATAAACCGATCAGTAAAAACAGCATCAACAACAATAAAAGATAGCTTTTGGCAGGGCTGATAACCGGCTTGATCAGCCTTCCGCGGTTGCTATAGATAAAAATAGCAAACCAGGTAATGAACAGGATGATCAACGCAATATCATCAATACAAAAGTAAGCAGCGTAAATATTATTGAACCGCAGCTCCGGAAGCACTTGTATAGCAGCGGAATGGTCTAACCGATGTAAGAATAAATTGACACTAATGCAGGCCAAAACAAACAATGCGGCCAGCAGCACGGCCCGTTTGATATCCCCTTTGTTGGCAAGATAGGTGCAAAAACTGTACAGCAGCACAAAAAGGACAAAAACGCTCAAGCTCCATAAAACCACTTCAACAGAAGCAAGATAATTTTCGCGGCGGCCGGGTTTTAGCTTGACATAAAACAAGGTAAGATGGTGCAGGCTTGTTATTTTGAAAGTTTGCTTGTCATGCGGCTTGGCAAAAGTGAGATAATCGTTGTCTAAAAGCTGCGTAGAAAAATCATTGCTGAGGTATTTGTTTTGAAAACTATATGCTGCTTTTATCGGGATAAAAAACAGCACAGAAAAATCACCATCGGTTTTTTTGATTGCTTTATAGTACCCATTTTTCCCTTCGATAAAAGAAGTACCGGTTTGGTAGGCCGAAGAATTATCGGGAACGATCCTGCTACTGCTCCAAAAAACAAGTTTGTTTTGATAATAAGTACAGAAATAAACTTTTTTATCTTTTGTAAGCGTTTGGATCAGATATAATGCTTCTTTTTCATTATGGGCAATATCCTTCAAACTTGAAATATGGACTGGGTCTTTTAGAAAATCTTCTATAAAAGCTTCCTGATCATTTAGGTTTTTTTGTAAAGTAAGCGCAGACCCTTCTAATATATTATCGGAATTATAAGAAAATTTTACTGTTAAAGCCGTAAGGGAAAGGCTTATACACAGTATCAACAACAGCAAACGTATTTTTACAGACGTGTTCAAAGCATTTGGTTCAACCTGATAAAAATAATATAAAAAATTTAGAGCCTGTTTAAAATTTGTTCAATATGTTTTCCATGCTTCTTTTACCACTTAAAAAATGGCAGGTATTTGGTTTTGGTTTATTTAAATTGATGCCAACACCAATTTTTATAGGGTAAAAGAAGCATTGGCATTAATCCTGAGCATATTGAAGGATCTTTTATAAATTTAAACAAGTTCTTACCTAAAGTAAAAATTTAAAGCCAAGCATGTTCTGTTATTATATTCCGGTCAACTTTTTTAACCAATCCCTGCAAAACATTGCCCGGCCCGGTTTCAATAAAACAGGTGGCACCATCCTGCAGCATGCGCTGCATCGTTTGCGTCCAGCGCACTGCACCGGTCAGTTGTTTGTTTAGGTTGATTTTGATTGTATCCGGATCCGTAGTTGGCTGTGCGTTTACATTTTGGTAGATCGGGCAAACCGGTATTTTAATAGTTGTATTTAATATAGCATCTTGCAGTTCAACCCGTGCCAGTTCCATCAGTGGAGAATGGAATGCCCCGCCCACATTCAACGGTAAAACCCTTTTTGCTCCGGCAGCTTTCAGTTTTTCACTTGCTTCGCTCACACCTTCAATAGTGCCGGAAATCACCAATTGGCCCGGGCAATTGTAATTGGCCGGAACTACCACCCGCGTTACCTGCTGGCAAATATCTTCAACCGTAAAATCATCCAGGCCCAAAACGGCAGCCATGGTAGAAGGTTGTATTTCGCAGGCGTGCTGCATGGCGTTGGCGCGTGCCGCAACCAGCCGTAATCCATCTTCAAAAGCAATGGCACCGGCGGCAACCAGCGCAGAAAACTCGCCCAAAGAATGTCCGGCAACCATTTCCGGCTTAAAAGATTTGCCCAGGGTTTTGGCCAGGACCACAGAATGTAAAAATATGGCAGGCTGCGTTACGCGGGTTTGTTTCAGGTCTTCATCCGTACCGTTGAACATCACATCTGTAATGCGGAAACCTAAAATTTCATTTGCACTTTCAAACAATGCACGGGCGTCTTCATGTTTTTCGTACAAACCGGTTCCCATCCCGGGAAACTGCGCACCTTGTCCCGGAAATATATATGCTTTCATAATTTAAAAAGATATTTTTTTGCAGCCTTAGCTTAATTTGGCAGAGATCAATTGTAAAAATTCGCTTCTTGTTTTTTCGTGCAGAAATGCGCCTGTAAAAGCAGAAGTGGTCGTAACCGAATTTTGCTTCTGGATGCCGCGCATACTCATGCACAAATGCCGGCACTCGATCACTACGCCAACACCAATTGGGTTTAAGGTTGATTGGATGCAGTCGCGTATTTCGTTGGTCAACCGTTCCTGCACCTGCAAGCGGCGGGCAAAAGCATCTACTACGCGTGGTATCTTACTCAAACCCACAATATGTCCGTTTGGGATGTATGCCACATGCGCTTTGCCAAAAAACGGCAGCATGTGGTGTTCGCACATTGAGTAAACTTCAATATCTTTTACCACAACCATCTGGCTGTATTCTTCCTTAAACATCGCCGATTTCAAAATATCCACCGGGTTCAAATCGTAGCCATGTGTGAGGTAAGTTAAAGATTTGGCTACGCGTTCCGGCGTTTTCAATAAGCCTTCGCGCTGCGGGTTTTCGCCAAGCTGGCTTAAAATATCCTGATAATGACCGGCAATTTTACTGATCGTCTCCGGGTTGTAGCGGTCTATATTTACGTAGCCATCCAATTCTTCTTCTGTATCGTGGCCGTGGTTTTCGTTGTTCATTTATCTTATACTTCTTTTAACCACCAAAATATTCGGCCGAGTTGTTTTCTGTTTCGTACAACTTAATTGAATGCAGAAACACGCCCGAATGCAGTTCAATTGGTTCTTTAAGCTGATTGAAAATTGCGATGCAAAGCAGTTCTGTCGAAGCCATTTTTCCTTTCATAAAATCTACATCCAAATTGATGTTTTTATGGTCTAATAGCTCGATCACATAATTATTGACAATCACTTTCAGGTCTTTCAAATCCATCAGATAACCGGTTTCATGGGTAACTTCGCCTTTGATCGTTACAAACAAATTGTAATTGTGCCCGTGCCAGTTCGGGTTGGCGCATTTGCCAAACATTTCCTGGTTTTGTTCGGCACTCCATTCTTCGCGGTACATCCGGTGCGCCGCGTTGAAATGTTCTTTCCGTGTCATGTAGATCATCATATCTTAAAATTGCTGCAAATATATCAAAACAAAAGAAGCTTGGTATTTTTAACTTTGCCGGAAATACTGCAAATGAAAACCCTGCTTGTAGCGGCCACACGACCTGAAATCCAGCCTTTGTTAGATCATTTTGGAGAAGAAAAGCCTTTTGATGTGTTGATTACCGGCGTTGGAATGGTGGCAACGGCTTTTGCTTTGGGCGAACGATTTGCACAGCAAAAATATGATCTGGCCGTTAATTTGGGCATTGCGGGCAGTTTTGACCGTAATATTGCTTTAGGCGAAGTTGCGGAAGTTGTGGAAGATATTTTAGCCGAATTGGGTGCAGAAGATGGTGACAACTTTTTACCAATTGAAACGATGGGATTTGGGGAAAGCACTTTTTATTCAACCAATCCAATGCTTCTTTTACCCACTAAAAAATTGCGTGCCATCACCGTAAATACCGTTCACGGAGAGGAAACATCCATTCAAAAAACAACAGCAAGATTGCAGCCGCAATTGGAAAGCATGGAAGGCGCAGCCTTTTTTTATGCCTGTAAAAGAAGCATCGTCCCTTCTGTTCAAATCAGGGCGGTGTCAAATTATGTTGAAAAGCGGAACCGTGAAAACTGGAAAATCGGGTTGGCCGTTAAAAACCTGAATGATTTTGCAATTGAATTGTTGAAAAAGTTGTGAGTTGTCTGTTTCCGGTTGCCTGTTCCGCGTTGTCATTTCGACGTTAGGAGAAATCTTCTTTAAAAAATACAAGTAAATGTTGCTTTGAAGAAGATCCCTCTTTCATCGGGATGACAACCGATAGAAGCGCCAGAACTGACAACACGCAACTTACAACTAAAATATACAACCATGAAACTCACCCTCGGCTTTTCGCCTTGCCCAAACGATACTTTTATTTTTGATGCTTTGATCCACCATAAAATTGACACCGAAAGCTTGGATTTTGAGGTTTTTTTTGATGATGTGGAAACGTTGAACCAGAAAGCTTTTCGCGGAGAATTGGATGTTACCAAACTCAGTTATCATGCTTTTGCTTACGTAACCGGGCAATATGTGTTGCTGGATGCCGGCAGCGCGCTTGGTTTCGGCGTTGGCCCGCTATTGATTTGTAAAGATGAAAAATTTCTGGATCGGGAATATCTCAATACTCAAATCCGAAACCTTAAAATTGCGATCCCCGGGAAATATACGACGGCAAATTTTCTGCTCAGCCTGGCTTTCCCCAAAGGAAAAAACAAAACTGAAGTGCTTTTTTCAGAGATTGAAAACCGGGTTCTTTGCGGAGAAAAGGATTTGGGGCTGATCATCCACGAAAACCGCTTTACTTATCAAGACAAAGGCTTGCACAAAATTATAGACTTGGGCAATTACTGGGAACAGCAAACCGGTTGTGCTATTCCGCTTGGCGGTATCGTGGCAAACCGGAACTTGCCGGAAGAAATTCAGCATAAACTCAACCGCGTGTTGCGGAAATCTGTGAAGTTTGCGTTTGAAAACCCGAAATCAGGCTTGGGTTTTATCCGTTCGCATTCGCAGGAAATGAGCGAGGAAGTGATGTACAAGCATATTGACCTCTACGTCAATAAATATTCGGTTGATCTGGGCGCAGAAGGCCGGAAAGCTATCCAAATACTTTTTGATAAAGCATTGGCATTGGGCGTAATCCCTGAAAACAACAAAAAGTTCTTTTTAACACCCTAAACCAATTTTTCTACTACCCGAATTTCAGGGGAAAATGAATCTATAATACAATTACATTCGTAAAATGCAACTTACGAGGTATTTATTATTATAAGATAAACAGCATGACCAATTTTGAAGAAACTAAAAATTTATTAGAAAACTCTAATTTTTACTATGTTATTATTGCCGGAATGGACAGCAATTACAGCTATGTAAATACCCATTATGCAGATGCTTTTGGTTACATTGCCAAAAACATGATTGGCCAGCCATATCACATCACCATGCATCCTGACGATACGAAAGTGTGCGCGGAAGTAGCGACAAAATGTTTTCAAAACCCAGACAGATCGTTTCCGGCCACCATCCGAAAACACGATGGCAAAGGCGGCTACATTATTACACAATGGGAATACCGTGCTATTTTTGATGAAAACAATCAGCCGGACGGCGTATTTTGTATGGGTTATGATATTACAGAATATGTAACGGCCAATGAGAATTTAGAGGTTGCAAAATCAGAAATTGAACATAAAAAAACTATTTTAGAACAGATCGGCTGGGAACAATCCCATGTGATCCGGCGGCCTGTTGCCAACATTATTGGTTTGGTCAATATCTTAAGTAAAATGGAACTCGATCAAAACCTAATGAATATCTGTGAAATGCTGGCAGATAGTGCAGAGCAATTAGACGAATCCATCAATAGTATTGTCAGGAAAACAGATTAACAGCTAACCTTGGCCCTATACTTATTTTTGGCCGATAAAAGAAGCATCAGTTTTTATCATTCAAAATCAGCGGCATCCCTTTGCTGTTGCCCATAATGATCACTTTGGAATTTGGCGATAATGCAACCGCTTTTTGTGCCAGGATGCTTTCGTATTGCAATTGCCTATCCGTTAAATTAGTAGAGATGATACGCTGATAATCTGCAATCCCCTGCGCTTCAATTCTTTTTTGTTCCGCCTGCTGACGTTCTTTCTGCAACACGAACTGCATTTTTTGTGCATCCTGCTCGGCATTGATTTTTGATTCGATGGTTGCCCTTACAGATTGCGGCAGCGTAATGTTCCGGATCAAAAGCTGCTGCAGTTCCATACCGCTTTTGGCAAAACTTGCGCTGATGGTCCTGTAGATTTTATCCTGGAATTCCTGCCTTTTGGTAGAATAAAGTGCCACAGCATCATAATAAACGGCATTGTCGCGGATAGCCGTCCGGGCCACCGGACGCACGATGTTATCTAAATATTCCGGGCCGATGTTTTGTAGGATAAACGGGGCCTGGTCTGCCTTTACCCGAAAAAGTACCGACAAATCAATCGTTACTTCCAGCCCGTCAGCAGATAAAATACGGATCGCATCGTCGCCTTGTTTCTGGCCTTCCGTGCTTACGCCGCTCATGGTATAATTTTGGGTTTTTACATCGAAAGTAGTTACGTCCACCAGCGGGTTAATGAGGTGTAAACCGCTGGGCAACACATCGTTGTCCACTTTGCCAAACAAGGTTTTTACGCCAACTCTTCCCGGCTCGATCACTTTAAAAACCGAAAAACTTATGCCTAAAAGAAGCATTGCAATACCTACGATAGAAATGATCGGGCTATAAGCCGGGTTGATAGAAGGCGTGCGTTTGAACCAACCGCTGGCAATCAGCAGGAGAACGCCCAGGATAATTAACAGCATGTGTTTTTTAGTTTAAGGAGTTTTCTTTTTTTGAAGTGCCCGTACTTCTTTTGCCAGCCGGATTTTCAGGATGATCGAAACTACAATGATAAAAACGCCAGCTGCCGTCCAGTCGTAACGGTGATGGTTTAAACTCCAGTAAATCAGGATCACACATAAAATGATGCCCAGATTGTACAAAATATTTAAAAGCAGTTTTACGCCCATTTTAATAAACCGTCATTTCCGGATCGATTTCTTCTGCCCAAGCCAGCATCCCGCCTTTTAAGTTATACAAATTGGTAAAACCCTGCTGCTCCAACTGCATAATGGCTGCCGCACTGCGTTTTCCGCTGCGGCATTGCACTATTACAGGTTTTGTTTTGTCGATTTTGCCGGATTCTATCAGGATGCCGCTTAGCGGGATCAGTTCGCCGCCCAGGTTAGACATTTCGTATTCAAAATCCTCCCGCACGTCGATCAGTTGAAAATCTTCCCCTGCATCCATTTTTTCTTTTAATTCCTGAACGCTTATTTCTTTCATTTTTATAAATATTTCACTTCAAAGTTAAGCGTTTAATTGATTTAAAAATAGCTTTTAATAGCTGCGAAATAATTATTCCAGATGATGGCCGTTCTCTCCGGATACTGTTTTTATAAGGTAAAAAAAGGGTTTAAGCAGGAGCATCGTGCTAAATATGAGACAAGTAGGACATTTGTTATGTACTTTTGAAAAATGAAACAAGTAAACCGTTTTTTCTGGTTCTGCTCCGGGGTGCATGTAGATACTTTAAAAAAGTATCCGATCGAGCTGAACAAATACGTAGGCATCGGCGCAACCATCTTTTTTACTGCGCTGTTTGCTGCTTTGTCCGGCGGTTACGCCATGTATTTCGTCTTCAGCGGAAACCCGGGCGCACCCATTTTTGCTATTTTATTTGGGTTGATCTGGGGAGCGGCCATCTTCAATATGGACCGGTACATTGTGGGCAGCATCAAAAAAACGGGCACTACGAACGCGCAGATTTTGCAGGCCACGCCAAGGATTTTATTGGCGATCATGATCGGGATCGTCATTTCGCGCCCGCTGGAACTGAAAATTTTTGATAAAGAGATCCGTTCCAAACTAAAAACTGCTTATTTGAAAGGACAGCGTTCCAAGATCGATACGATGAATATCAGTTTCAACAAAAAATATGGAATGGACCTGGCCAAAGCAGCAGATATTAAATCGGAAAGAGATTCCCTGCAAAAAGATATTACCCGTTCGCGCTACCAGTTGAACCAGGAAATTTTCGGTGATAAAACCAATCAAACCTCCGGAAAAACAGGTTTTGGCACTTATGCCAAGCAAAAAGATGCGGTTTTGAAGGAGAAGGAAACGCGCTTGAATACCGTTCGCGATGATCAGTTGAAAATGGACCAATACATCAGCAACCGAAAAGGGGTGGAAGGCGTAACGGATACCAAACTTTTTAATGACCGCCAGTTGGACAGCTTATCCAACGTGGCTGGTTTTGCTGACCGGAACTGGGCGTTGGGCCAACTATCCTATAACCAAAATGGCAAGCGCGACCTGGACACTTATCTGGCGCAGACTTTTATCAGTTATCTGTTTATTTTGTTTGAATGTTTGCCGGTTTTGGTGAAGCTGATGTCGCCGCGCGGCCCCTATGATGTTGCCCTTGGAAAGATCGAAGAAGCCAACCTGCACTTCGCCGAAAAAGATATGGAGCAGGATATGACCGTAACGGATGCTGTGCAGGACCATCGCATCGACACTAATATTTCTATCGTTAAAAACAGTATCTCCAAACGCGCCGAGCGGAAAATGGAACGTGAAGGCTTAAGGACCTAAATGCTCCTTTCTGATGCTACCGATATGTTGACGGCCTGGGTACATGGGTACCCTGTACCTAATGAAGCTTATGCTGAAATGGGCGAAAGAATGGCCCACGTTGGATACGGAAAATTTTAGTTAAACAAATAAGGACCTGTTTAAATTGCTGTCAAATCCTTCGACAAACTCAGGATTAATAATTATAGTACTTCTTTTATGCCTGTAAATTCTGTGTTTATCTATTAAACCGATACAAAAAACACAAGGGTTTAATGATTTTTAGGTGGTAAAAGAAGCATCTGTTTTTTTCATTTTAAACCTAAACAGTTAAAAAAATGCTGTCTTCTTATATAAATATCCGCTTTTACTTGTCATCCTCTTTGCTATCATTCCTCCAAACTTTATGAAATTTAAATTTATCCTGCTGTTGTTGACCAGTTTTAGTTGGCAGGCATTTGCACAAAACCCGGAGCAACTCATCAGCAAAACCGATGTAGAAAGAATTATCAAAACGCTTTCTGCAGATGACATGCAAGGCCGCGCAACATTTACGCCGGGCATCGAAAAAGCCGCCCGTTTTATCGAAAGCGAATACAAAAACATTGGTTTGCTTCCGCTTTCCGGCAATCAGGATTACCGGCAAAACTTTAACATGTTCCGCAGCACGCCGCTGGAAACCTTTGCTTCGGTAAACAATATAATTTTACCAAAAGAAAATGTGTTTGCCATCAGCGGTGCGGATTCTTTTAATTGGGGCAATGATGCTGATGTGGAAGTTGTAAAAATCAGTGCCGAGAAGAATTTTATAAACGAATACCGGACCTTGCTCAGCAGTAATAAAAAAACGCTGGTACTGGTGGACCCAAACTTCGAATCGCTTTTTAAACGTTTGGCAGCACGCAATTTACGCGGCGGCATCAGCAAAGAAATCAACCCAAACCAGCAGTTGGTTTTTGTTTTGGGGGATTTTACCGCTGTAAAAGCTTATAACATAAAATATACGGGCAAAATAGAAAAGCTGCCATTATTTAATATCGCCGGCATGATCCCTGGGAAAACAAAAAAAGAAGAATACGTGGTTTTTTCTGGCCATTACGATCATTTGGGAATTATCAAAGCGGTTGATGGCGATTCGATTGCCAACGGGGCCGACGACGATGCCAGCGGGACAACGGCCGTAATTGAACTGGCGCGTTATTACAAAAAGCTGAACAACAATGCGCGGACCTTGATTTTTGTTGCTTTTACGGCAGAAGAAATCGGCGAATTTGGTTCGGCCTATTTTGCCACGCAGATCAACCCGGAAAAAACATCGGCTATGTTCAACATTGAAATGATCGGCAAGCAATCCAAGTTTGGTGTCAACACTGCTTTTATCACCGGTTTTGAGCGGTCTGATTTCGGAACGATCCTGCAAGCCAACCTGGTAGGAACCGCTTTTAAATTTTATCCTGATCCTTATCCGCAGCAAAACTTATTTTACCGGAGTGACAATGCTTCGCTGGCCAGGGTTGGCGTCCCGGCGCATACGATTTCTACCGATCAGATCGATTCCGACAAATTATACCACAGCGTAAAAGACGAATTCAATTCCCTGGATGTGAACAACATTACTGCAACGATCCGTGCCATTGCTTTAAGTTCAAGAAGCATTGTGAGTGGAAAAGATACGCCGAAAAGGATTCCGAAACTGGAGGAGTAGGCTTATGAAAAAAAACTTTTTTCTTGACCTACTGAAAACCTTTAAACTGAATTTCTAAAAATAACAGTTTATTGATTTTTATGTGATAAAAGAAGTATCTGAACATTGAATTATTTTAACAGCCACTGGACGTTTTAGTATTTTTTTAAACAGCAGAAAAAAAATTTCAAGTTGAATTTTTTTATTGAAATTGTGAAGCATTGTTTCTCAACATGAAAAAATAAACTTTTATGAAAAAAATTTTGACGTTTTTTATTCTGGCAGGCTTGATCCAACCCTTATCGGCACAGCAAACACAAAAACCGATGTTGTACGGCAGTAACTGGATGGCCATTACCGGCAAACCTATGGCAGCCACAGCAGGCGCCATGACGTTTCAAAAGGGCGGAAATGCCGTTGACGCCGCCTGTGCCATGCTTGCTGCTGCCTGTACCATGTGGGACACGTTGAGCTGGGGCGGCGAAACGCAAGCCCTGATCTATAACCCTAAAACCAAAAAAGTAATTGCCATTAATGCCATGGGTTTTGCACCCACCGGTGCTACGGTTGCTTTTTTTAAAAGCAAAGGATATAATTTCCCGCCCGAATATGGGCCGTTGGCAGCAACTACGCCAGGTACGCCCGGTGGGTTGATTTTTATGCTAATCAATTATGGCACGATGAGCCTGGAGCAGGTGTTGGCGCCAGCCATGCAGATGGCGGCAGGTTACGCCATAGAAGCACAAGCGGCCAACACGATTGAGCGCGGTAAAACCATGATTAAACAATGGCCATACAGTAAAAAAGTGCTGCTGACCCACTTAGGGGAAAAACGGGAAGCGCCCGAAGCCGGTGAAATTTTTGTCCAAAAAGATTTGTTGGAAACGCTTACCAAAATGGTAGCGGCAGAAAAGGCCGCACTAAAAAAAGGAAAAAGCCGCAAAGAAGCGTTGATGGCGGCTTATGACCGTTTTTACAAAGGCGATATTGCGCAGGAGTTTGTGCGTGGCTGTCAGGAACAAGGCGGTTTGATTACCATGCAAGACCTGGCCAAGTGGAAACCAGTTGAAGAAGTGCCGCTGATGGTCAACTATAAAGGCATTGATATATATAAACTACAGCAGTGGACGCAAGGCCCGGTAATGTTGCAGGCGTTGAACATCCTGGAGAATTTCGACTTGAAAAGCATGGGCTATAACAGTTCAAAGTATATCCATACGGTTTATCAGGCTATGAATTTGTCTTTTGCCGACCGTGATTTTTATTATGGCGATCCGCATTTTCAACCCCAGGGCCCTGTTAAAGGTTTATTAAGCAAAGAGTATGCAAAGCAGCGGTCGGCATTAATCAGGTATGACAAAAACGATGTGCATATTGGCCCTGGCAACCCGTATCCTTACGAAGGAAAGGCAAACCCTTATATCAACCTCCTTAAAAACAGAGGTTTTGAGATGGATACGACGAAGCGAAACTTCGCCCCAAAACATGACCTGGGCAATAATTCCCGGAAGGAAGATTACCAGGACCGGTTATGGAGGGGTACAACTTCTGTAGAAGCGGCGGATAAAGAAGGCTGGGTAGTTTCTATAACGCCAAGCGGCGGATGGTTGCCAGCCTGCATTGCCGGCAATACCGGCGTTGGGATGAGCCAGCGGATGCAAAGTTTCGTACTTGATTCAACCTTAAACCCTTTTAATGTGGTTGCACCGGGCAAAAGGCCGCGGGTAACTTTATCACCGTCTATGTTTTTAAAAGATGGAAAACCGTTTTTATCTGCTGCGGTGCAGGGCGGCGATACGCAGGACCAGAACCTATTGCAGTTCTTTTTGAATGTGGCAGAATTTGGCATGACCGTGCAAAAAGCTACCGAAGCGGCCAACTTCAACACCAATCAATTATGGCTTTCTTTGGGCGGCACCAAAACGACTGACCGAGAGCCTAAACCGGGACAAATATTATTAAACACGAACACAACAGAAGCTGTGCGGAATGAACTGAAGAAAATGGGCTATATATTAAGTTTTGAAGACCGTACCAGCGGCCCGGTCAATGCTATTTATTTCGATTGGAAGCACGGCAGTCTCTGGGGTGGTTCCAGCAATCATGGTGAAGATTACGGAATCGGATGGTAAATTTTTCAGTACATCCTGTTTTGATGACTGCTTCTTTTATGCAATGAATTTATGTTTTGAAAATTACTTGTATTGAAGTTGTTTAAACTTATCCGCCAAACAAATAAAAACCCGTTTTTACAAAATATTTAAAACCTTGTGGCTCTTGATAAAAGTTTAAAACAAAAAAAATCAACCTTGTATTAATTTTCCTTCCATTAAAGCCTGTTTGGTTTAATTTTATACAATATCCTTCGACATGCCCAGGATTAATGCCAATGCTTCTTTTACCCTATAAAAATTGGTGTCTGCATCAATTTAAATAAACCAAAAATTAAATACTTGCCATTTTTTAGGTGATAAAAGAAGTATAGAAAACATATTGGACAAATTTAAACAGGCCCTAAGTTTAAACAACTTCATTGTTGATTTTCATTCGTTTATAGGGTCAACTTTGTTTGATGTTTTATTTGCTGAAAGAAGTATGAGATGCAAGGACATGGATAAATAAGTTTTTAACAAATCCCGGTAAAAGAAGCATCCTTATTTATTGATCATTTTGTAAAAGTGCACATAATCTACCTGCATACTTGTAGGAAATGCAGTATCGTCCACACCTTTTATACCGCCCCAGTTTCCGCCTACTGCGATGTTCATCAGCAAATGGAATTTTTGATCAAACGGCCAGGAAGCTGTGCCGGAACCATCATTGATATAAATAAAAATCAAACCATCATCATAATAACCGCGAACGGCATAAGGTGTCCAGTCCATGCGGTATTTGTGAAATGTTGTGGAAGCATCCGGGATGCTTTTGTTGCCGCCCTTTTGTGTGCCGATAGCGCCATTGTACAACTGTGTATGAATGGTAAAATAAACCGGGTTCGGATCAAACCCCACATTTTCCATTACATCTATTTCGCCGGATTTTGGCCAACTGCCATAAGCATAATCATTGGGCAGCAGCCAAATGCCTGGCCACATGCCACGACCAGACGGTATTTTTGCGCTTACTTCAACACGGCCGTAAAGCATACTGCCATCACCTTTAGAAACCAGCCTGGCAGAAGTATAATTCATATTGTTATAGCTCTCTTTCCGTGCATTAATGTTTAAATTTCCGTTCACCACGCTAACATTAGTGGGCAGGTTGGTATAATATTCCAGCTCGTTGTTTCCCCATCCGTTTCCACCAACATCATAAGTCCATTTTGTACTGTCGGGCTTGCCGGCGTTACTAAATTCATCAGCAAAAAAAGGTGTGGTTTCGAACAACCAGTTTTTATCAACAGGTGCAGTTGAAGTAGTGGCAGTGAAGACCGGTTGTGCTTCCTCTTTTTTGCCGGAACAGGACAAAATAATCATCCCTGATGCTATGGCAATAGCTGCCAAGATGCTGTTAGAATTTTTCATGATTTTTTGCTGATCAGCTCTCAGCATCCATACTATCCAACTGGGTGTATTAAATTCGGCAATAGTATCTCAGCTGTATGCAGGTTTGTAAATTGGTTTATAAAATCAGGAATAACAATCCTAAAGATTTTATAAAGTTAACTATATAAAATCAGATATATAAATTTGACGGATAAAAATTTACTGCACCTTCCTGATCGTTCTTTTAACTAATCCTTAACCCTGCTGAGAAATTGTAGTTTGAAAAACATGGACCAGATGGGTTTTTAGGTGATAAAAGAAGCATCGCCTTCATCCTGTAAAATAATTTACAACGGCTTTTTTTGGACCAACCTGTAAAATTTGCAGGAGAATACTATGTCTGATGAACTCCTTTATTCAGATTAATCACATTCCGCACCAAGCAGGATGAACCACCTGGGATCAATTGGTGTTGTAACGGTAATCATCGAAATTAGCTCATTTATAGTAAACAATAACATCATGAAAAAAATAAATAGCCCGGTTTGGTTTATCACCGGCTGCTCTACAGGTTTTGGCAGGGAACTAGGCCAAATTAGTATTGGAAAGAGGCTGGAATGCCGTTATCACCGCCCGAAATACAGATCAAATTAAAGATATTGCCGAAGGGTACGACAGCACTTTGTTGGTGCTGCCGTTGGACGTAAACAACAAAGCACAGGTTTCAGCCGCAGTGGCCAACGCACAAAAAACTTTTGGCAAGATCGACGTTTTGGTAAACAATGCCGGATACGGTTATTTCAGCAGCATTGAAGAAGGCGAAGAGGAAAAAATCAGGGCACAATTTGAAACCAACTTTTTTGGGTTGGTGAAGATGATCCAGGCGGTATTACCGGGGATGCGGGAAAAACAACATGGGCATATCATCAATTTTTCTTCGATCGGAGGATTGCGGGCTTTCACCGCAACCGGATATTACCATGCCACAAAGTTTGCGGTAGAGGGCTTGTCCGAATCCCTGTCTCAGGAAGTATCCCCGATGGGGATAAAAGTATTATTGGTAGAACCCGGCCCTTTCCGTACTGATTGGGCAGGCCGTTCCACCGCTCGTACGCCCGTTCAAATAGCAGATTACGAAGCCACGGTAGGTGTACGCATGACTGCCAGCCAAAACGGAAGCGGCAAACAGCAAGGCGACCCGGTCAGGGGATGCGAAGCGATCATCAAAGCCGTAGAAGCTGACCATCCGCAGCTCCGCTTATTATTGGGTGAACCCGCTTTTAAAATGGCTATTGAGAAAACAGATATGATGAAAGAGGATTTTGAAGCCTGGAAAGAACTTACCCTCAGTGCCGATTTCCCGGAATCTGAAAGATAAACCATCAGCTTGACCGGAACCTTTTAAACCTTAAAACCCTGAAAAATCCCAGGGTTTTATTTGTAGAAAAGTGTTTTGCTGTAAACCCTTTTATAGTTTCTGACCTAAAAAATAATTATTCTCATTTTGGATACAACAAAAAGAGATTGGGTTACTTTTTTCAGGATAAGCCTGCTGAGATTTGTATCATTAACTGATAAAGGAAAACTGTTTGACACAAAAAATACAGGCATAAAAGAAGCATCATAAAACCAATCGCTTAGCTTTTAATTTAAGCAACCATCCAACTAAACTTGTTTCCGCTCAAAAGAAAAACCAACATTACAACATCAAACTATGAACCTTAACTCTTTCCGCACGCTTGGCCGTTCCGGCTTGGTCGTTAGTCCGCTTACCTTAGGCACCATGACTTTTGGCACCCCTCGTTGGGGTTCATCTGACGAAGTTTCACAAGCTATCTTTAATGCTTATATTGATGCTGGCGGTAACTTTGTTGATACGGCCGATGTTTATTCCGGTGGACGAAGTGAAGAATTGCTGGGCGGTTTCATCAACAGCCGTAAGCTGCGCGACAAACTGGTATTGGCAACCAAGTTTACCTTCAACACCGAACCTGGTAATCCCAATGCCGGCGGCAACGGCCGTAAAAATATTTATTCTTCCATCGAAGGTTCACTTCGAAGATTGAAAACCGACTATATAGATTTATACTGGCTGCACGCCTGGGATATGGTTACGCCGGTGGAAGAAGTTTTGCAATCCCTTGGCGATTTGGTGCGTGCCGGCAAAATCCGCTACTTCGGCTTTTCGAACATGCCGGCCTGGTATGTTGCCAAAGCTGCCACGCTTGCAACCGCATACCACGTTCCCGGCCCCTATTGCTTTGCAACTCGAATATTCTCTTGTGGAACGAAGTATTGAACGGGAACATTTGCCCACTGCCCGCGAGTTCGGCCTTGGCATTACGCCCTGGAGCCCGCTTGCTGCCGGATTTTTGGTGGGCAAGTATCAGCGCGAAGGCGCAGGTGCTACCGGTGAAGGGCGGCTTATCGGCAGCAATCCTTTCGGCAATCAAAAGTTTACCGACCGCAACTGGCTCGTGCTGGATATTTTGCAAAAAGTAGCCGTCGAGGCTGACCGGCCGCCGGCACAAGTGGCACTTGCCTGGGCTTCTGCGCAGCCAGGAATTACTTCATTGATTTTGGGGGCAAGTAAAGTTGAGCAACTTCATGACAATATCGCTTCGCTGGAAATCAACCTTAACCCCGAACAATCAAAAGTGCTGGAAGAGGGCAGTGCTTTAGGCCCGGTTTATCCGTACCCCATCTTTTCACCCAAAGTAAACCAGGGGATTTTTGGCGGAGAAACTGTTGAGGGATGGCAGTAGGGCAATAAGCCTGTTTAAATTTATTGCAGCAAATAGTGCTTCTTTTAGCACAGGATTTTTGGTGTTAATTTTATGTTGATAAAAGAAGTATCAGAAATAATTTACTAACCTTTAAACGGGCTCCTATTATCTTCTGGTTTTAGCCGGGTTTAAAGTTTTGGATCTGATAATATGCCGTTCAATACACCATGAACGGTTAAAACATCGCTTAACTCCTATCCTTAAAACTATTTTTTAAGTTATTGAATGTATCAATTCATACCTACATGGCCTTTTACAGATTCAAATATCTTTTGTGCATCAAAGCCAACACCATTTTTAAATACGATTTCTGTTTTGCGGATATTTTTGATGTCTGTTGTCAAATCACCACCAATTAATACCATATCTGCTTTTTTGCCTGGCTCTACGGTGCCAATTTCCTGCTGGCGGTTTAAGTAAATTGCCCCGTTCAAAGTGCATATTTTGATAGCCTGTTCTGCTGAAAATCCGCCTTCCGCCAAAAGCTCTATTTCGCGGTGGTTAGAGTAGCCGCTAACTATGCGCCCTGCTCCTGTCGGGTCTGTTCCGGCAACCAATAAGCCGCCCAGATCATAAAACTGCTTTTCCCAGGCCTGCTCTTTTTTAAATAATCGAATTCCGGCCTGGTCCCGGTTTTGCGCGGCCTGCCAGCGTTTTTGAACCATTTCTTTCACTTCCGGCAGCAAAGCTTCTTCCCCTCCGCCCGGAACCATTTCGTGGCCGGTTGAGGGTTCAAAAACAGTTAAGGTAGAAGTAAGTGCAACATGTTTACCAATCATGTACTGCATCAGGTCTTTCATCTTCGGGCTGTTCTCGTCCAGTTTTAACAAGGATTGCCTTTCCTCGCTGTCGTTCACCTGGTCATCCGTTTTCAAACTATCAAAATCAGAACTGGCAAAAAAGCCGTGTTCCAGATTATCAATTCCTATTGCTGCCGCCTGCCGGTAGGTAACCGCGCCAATATGCCCGGTTACTTTTAAATGCCTTTTGTGGGCCTCCTGTACTACGGCCGCCATATCTGCCCGGGTAGCATGTACATACATTTTGAATGAAGTGCATCCTTTATCTGCCCAAAACCTGGTGGTTGCGGCTGCATCTTCCGAGCCTTTAACCACATTTAACGCTGGGATATCATAACCTTGTTCTTCGATATAAGGTGCTGTTACATCCAGGTCCGGACCGATGATTTTTCCTTCGGTAATCATCCTTTTGAGGGCGAGATCAGTTTGCGGTTCAATGCTGCCCGCAGTTCTGGCCGTAGTTACGCCACCTGCCAGATACAAGCGAGGAAAAGAATAAGGCATTTCTGCAATATTGAAATAGTTATCCACCGGAATGGTATAATACAGATGTTCGTGCAGCATTACCAAGCCCGGAATGAGGGTTTTGCCGATCCCGTCCACAATCTGTGCGCCTGACGGGATTTTTATTTTCTGGGCATCTCCTACCTGGTTGATCTTTCCGTTGCTGAAAATGATGGTTTGATGCGGTTTTACCGGTTTGCCTGTCCCGTCAATCAGCTTTACATCCGTGATGGCCACGACCGGGGAATTTATTTTAATATAATCCTTTACCTGCGGTGTAAACTCCTGTGCTATACTTTTCAGCACCAGGCACTGCAGCAAAATGGTTATCAACAAACAGCTTCTTTTCATGCCCACAATTTAGGGAAATTATGGTCGTTGCAGCAGTTCCTGGTTTTCTTTCGGTTTAAATTTTTGTCCGAAGAAATCGCCTTTGTTCCAAACTGGCGCATCAGCTTCCTGGCAAACAAAATAACCGGTCAGGAAATTGATTTTAACATGCGTAGTAGCTGCTTTAAAATCAAAAGGCTGGTTCATGTCATCCTGCGGCGTATGATAAATAGTGCTGCGCCAGCCCAAATCGGATTTTGCCCGGTTTACAGTATCCTGCGGAACAGTCATGAAACCGCTTTTGATAAATAAAGCAGGTATCCCTTTTTTGATAAAGCTGTAATGATCACTGCGGATAAAAACCACCTGCTCCGGAAACGGGTCAGGGCTGATCTTCAAACCTAACATATTGGCAGCTTTTTTAGTCTGTTTGCCAAGGCTGGAATGGTCTGCACCATAAGGCACAATGTCTAAAACCGGATGAAAAAAGAAAGGCATATCGATGGCCAGGTTAGCTACCACCCTTGCTTCTTTTATGGGTAAATTATTGATAAAATAATCTGATCCCAGCAAACCCAACTCTTCACCCGTTACCACTGCAAAGATCACCGATCTTTTTGGCGGAACAGGCAACGAACGATAAGCTTTTGCAATTTCCAGCAGGATAGCATTGCCGGAAGCATCATCGTGCGCACCATTATAAATGGAATCATTTTTTACAGGGATGCCAATACCGAAATGGTCTAAATGTGCAGAGTACACCACGTATTCATCCTTCAGTTTAGGGTCACTGCCTTTGATCATGCCAACCACATTTGAACTTTGGATTAAGGTTGATTTCGATTTTACCTGAATCCTTGCTGAGATATTTAATGGGAAAGACCGTAATTTTCCTTCTCCGGCAAGAGCGGCCAGGTTTTGCCGGCCTTCCGGAGCATTTACAAAAAGCTTTTCTATAAATTCAATATTAAAAGTTGAAACTGCTTTTAAATCAGGATAACTATTGGCCGTAGTGGCTTTTCCGCCCATCCATTTATAGGTGCCTTGCCTCACTCTTTTAACTGTTGCGTCCCAAGAACCCGTCCTTCCGGCGGAAACATTAAAACTGATTACACCAACTGCTCCACGTTTGATGGCTTCTGCATATTTCACATCTGTAGTGGTAAAATATGCCCGCTCGCTGCTGGGGAATTTTTGCGGCGCACCATTGATGTAAACGACTATTTTACCTTTTACATCAATATTTTCATAATCGTCATAACCGAATTCGGGCGCATCGACCCCAAACCCGACAAACACTAACGGTGCTGTAATAGTTGATGCCGGCGAAGCAAAATAAGGACTTAACACAAATTCCTTTCCGTACTCCAGTTTTTCTTCTTTTTGATTATTAATGATCGTAAAACTACTTTCACTTTCATCAACCCAACCTTTTTGCAACGGTACTTGCTGAATGTAGGAAGAATCGCCCGCGCCGGGTTTCAGCCCTAAAGCCATAAACTGGGTTTCCATATACTTCGAGCCCAGTAAAAAACCCCTTGTGCCCGGTTTTCGCCCTTCCAGCAAATCGTCAGCCAGAAAACCCATATACCCTTTGATTGCGTCCGGGCTTACTTTATTTAGTATAGGTTTTAAATCGTCTGTACCTTGGCCTTTTGCAGCATTGAACAGCATCAGAGAAGCCATCCCAAAAAACAGTAACCTTGTTTTCATAAATAAAAAAATCTTTAATGAATGTAATTATTATTTCGCTTTGTTCCGTTTATTTTCTATGCTTCCTTTATCACCTAAAAAATATAAACTTTATATGCCTAAAAGAAGCATACAGGTTTTTTCAAGATAGATGCCGGTCAGGTTATTTTATTATTGTTTAAGCTGATTTTTAAACAGATGTATCAAAACCAATGGCAGAAAGATCGGTTGTTTAAATAAACATAAGCAAACATTACCATGAATGAAAAAGATAAAATCACCCGACGCCAGGTTATCGGCGGATTAGGGGCTACTTTAGCTGCGGCTGCGGTTTCACCCGTTTTTGCGGCACCAGGAGCAGCGCAACCGGAACCCCCGGCACCACAAGGACTACAAGACCCAACTACTAAATATCCAAAACCGCCGTTTAAAGGCCAGTCTCAACCCTGGCCGGGTTTGGCCAGCCAAATGGACCCGCGCCCCGATCATGGCGAAACCAGCTATAAAGGTTCCGGCCGTTTAGCAGGCCGCAAAGCCTTGATCACTGGAGGCGATTCGGGAATGGGCCGGGCTGCTGCCATTGCTTATGCGCGCGAAGGTGCAGATGTAGCCATCAATTATTATCCTACCGAAGAACCGGATGCACGTGAGGTTATTGCGCTGATTAAAGCTGAAGGCCGCAAGGCAATTGCTATTCCGGGCGATCTCCGCAACGAAGCATTTTGCCAGAAGCTGGTAGCAGATGCCCTGCGTGAATTAGGTGGTTTGGATATTGTGGTCAGCAATGCGGGCAGGCAACAATCCCATGCTTCAATCCTGGATATATCATCAGAGCAATTTGACTGGACAATGAAAACCAATATTTATGCGCCTTTCTGGATCATTAAAGCTGCGTTGCCACACCTGCAACCGGGGTCTGTTATCATCGGGACTACCTCAGAACAGGCTTATGACCCTTCGCCTGATCTTTATGATTATGCGCAAACTAAGGCTGCTACCATGAATTACGTAAAATCGCTTGCCAAACAGCTTGCACCAAAAGGCATCCGGGTGAACGGCGTGGCACCGGGGCCAATCTGGACACCTTTGCAGGTTAGCGGAGGGGCTACCCAGGAAAAACTGAAAATGTTTGGCGGCCAAACACCAATGGGCAGACCAGGCCAGCCGGCAGAACTTGGTTCTATTTATGTGCAGCTTGCCGCAAGTGATGCCAGTTACGCAACTGGACAAGTTTACGGTTCTGCAGGCGGAAGCGGACAACCTTAATTAGTTGCAAAGTTGCTGTTACCCCAATAAATATTTTATATTGAACGGAGGATAGTTTGAACTGCCCTCCGTTTTTTTGCATATTCAGATTGATTGTGCAGCATTTGACCATGCTTCTTTTATGCCACAAAAAACTCATTCACAGCAGGGCCTAAATCATACACAGCTACTTCGGTTGGTAAAATATTTCTTAAAATGCTGCTGCCGGCCGCACTCCGGTAACCGCCGGCACAATGTATTACCAATGGTTTATTGGTAGGGATTTCGCTTATCCGCTCTCTTAACCCGGGCAAAGGAATATGCAAAGAACCGGAAAACGCCGGGCTTTCTTTTACTTCTGCAGCATTGCGAATATCGATTATTTGATAGTGGGAAGGGTTATTCCTGAAATTTTCCAGATCGAGCCGTTCTGATTTTACTTCAGCAAAATCCAACACAAAAGCTGCTTTAATAAAAACTTCGTAACCAATATTTGCCGTTCTGGCGAGGATTTTGGGAAGGGAAAGTCCGTTTGCCGTAGCCAGATAAAACGGTTCTTCCGGCCCAATAATACTTCCCAGCCAGGTTTCAAATTTTCCTTCTGCCATCAGGTTGACCGAGTTTGGCAAATGTCCTTTTTTAAACTGTTCTGAGGGCCGCGTATCTATAATAATTACGTCGTTTTGCAGCAGTTGTGCATCTGCTTTTTGCCCAATCTTTTTCGGTACAACTTTTTTTATGGAAGGAATAAGTGCCGCCGCGCCTTTTCTGTTCAGCTCCACATCGTAAAAAAAATATTTTGGCACAAAAGGCTGATCTTCCAGCAGCGTTTTTACAAACTGCTTTTCCTCCATATCCGCCAAACACCAGTTGCTTAATTTTTCGGCTCCGATTGTACTGGAATTAGCTTCACTTAAAGCTTTTCCGCATAACGTGCCTGCACCATGCGCCGGACAAACCAAAACTGCATCATCCAGTAACATTAATTTTTGATGAAGCGAATGATACATCTGCATAGCTAATTCTTGCCTGTCAGCAATCAGGTTTCCTGCATTTTCCCGCAGGTCCGGCCTCCCGCAATCACCAATAAACAAAGTATCACCGGTAAAAACAGCTTTGTCCTTACCTTCGTGTCCCAGAATAATACAGATGCTGTCAGGCGAATGGCCGGGCGTGTTCATTGCTTTTAATTTGATTTTGCCAAAAGTTATTTCATCCCCATCATCAAAAGATTGGTGCGGATAAGCAGCACCTAACAATTTAGAACAGTAAACAGTAGCACCAGTGGTTTGATGCAGTTCCAGATGGCCGCTCACAAAATCAGCATGTGGATGGGTTTCAATCACCCCGATAATTTCAGCTTGGTTACCTGCTGCATAAGACAGGTAAGGGCTTATGTCCCTGGCCGGATCAATCAATATTATTTTGCTTTCACATCCACTTAAAATGGCATAGGAATAATGCGACAGGCTTTTATCTTCAAATTGTTCAATCTTCATATACTGTTTTTATAGGGTAAATTTCAGTAATGGCTTTTCCCGGTTTGGTGATCTATGTTACACAAGATGATCAATGAGGGAGTTTTTCCCGTAATAAACCATAAACCCAGGTCCCGCCTATTGCACTTAACAAGGTTACCGCAATCACCAGGAAGCCGCTTCCAATCTGCGCAAACAACGGCCCCGGACAGGCACCGGTAATCGCCCAGCCTAATCCAAATATCAGCCCGCCCCAAACGTTGCCCCAGTGAAATTTTTTATCGGGGATTACAATGCTTCTTTTATCAATGGTTTTTAGGTTAAAGCGTTTAATCAGCAAGATAGAAATCATGCCAACAACAATTGCGCTGCCAATGGTGCCATACATGTGGAAAGCCTGCAAGCGGAACATTTCCTGGATACGAAACCAGGATACGACTTGCGATTTGACCAGTACAATGCCAAATAAAGCACCCAGGAATAAATATTTAAGGTTTTTCATTGCTGATTAAAGCTGAAGTAGATAAGGCAAGATAAACCAGGTCATGATAAAGCCGCCGGCCATAAAACAACAGGTAGCCACCAGTGAAGGCCATTGCAAAGAAGAAATGCCCATGATGGCATGGCCGGAAGTACAACCACCTGCGTAGCGCGTACCAAAACCAACCAGAAAACCACCAATCACGATAAATACCAATCCTCTTAAAGTAAACAACTGGCTAAAACTGAAAATATCCTGCGGCAATAATCCGCTGAAATCTTTTATGCCTTGTTGTTTTAAAATGGCTATAGTTTGAGGGTTGAGATCGACTGTACCAGGTTTAGAAAGAAAGTAAGTGGCGATAAAGCCTCCCGCAACAATACCAGCAGCAAAAAACAAGTTCCAACTTTCTTTTTTCCAATCATATTTAAAGAAAGAAATATCGGCAGGAAAACAGGCGGCACAGATATGGCGCAGCGAAGAGGAAATGCCAAAAGTTTTGTTGCCTAAAAAAAGCAAGGCCGGAACGACCAGTCCGATAAGCGGCCCGGCAATATACCAGGGCCAGGGTTGTTTGATAAAATCCATGTAAATTATTTAGTTAACGTATTAATTAAAACAAACATACCCATCAACAACACGAACCAGCCAAAAGCAGGTTTAAGTTTGGTATCGGCAATGTATTTAGTAAGGTAGCTCCCTACGATAATGCCTGCAATGGCAAAAGCCGAAAAGAGCAATATAAAGGGGTAATGAATTGGCGCATGGCTACTGATATCACCCAAAACACCCAGTAGTGAACTAATTGTCATCACCATTAGCGATGTGCCTACCGCTTTTTTCATTGGAAAGTTTGCAAATAGCACCAGGGCCGGAATGATCAGGAAGCCACCACCAACGCCAACAAAACCAGTGATGATGCCAACTATGATACTTTGAACAATCAGTTTTGGATAACTAATAGCACTAAGCCCGTTACTTTTTTTATCTGTATCTTTTTTCCGGATCATCGAAACAGAAGCTGCCAGCATCAACAGTGCAAACACCAGCATCAAGAGCACGCCTTTGGTCAGCTCAAAATGCCCGAAACTTAATAGATGAAGTGGTACAGCGGGCATTACCCATTTTCGCATGATAAAAACAGCAACCAGGGACGGGATGCCAAAAAGCAAGGCAATATTCAAGTTTACGTTTCCTTTTTGGTAATAGCTAAAAGCCCCCACGGAACTGGTCAATCCAACAACAAACAAAGAATAAGTGGTTGCCAGTACCGGATCGATGTGAAAAAAGTAAACTAAAATGGGGACTGTTAAAATGGAACCGCCACCACCAATTAAGCCCAATGACAAACCAATTAAAACTGCTGTTGCGTAACCCGCTGTTTCCACTAATCATATTTTATACATCAAAAGTAGCTGGTAGCAAAATCTTTCTTGGTGACTAATGTTACAAAGGGATCTTTAGGAGAATTTTATTTCTGGAAAGCACAATCATTTGCTGCTTTTCCATTTGCTTTAACAAACGGGAAATCACTTCCCTGGTGGTGCCCAGTTCTTCCGCCAGTTGCTGGTGGGTAATGTTGATTTCAGGAGATTTATAAATATTAGCTTTCTTTTTCAGCAATTCAACGATCCTGTCATCCAGTTTCTGAAAGGCAACTGCATTGATTACAGACAATAATTCCTCAAAGCGTTTGTGGTACAGCTTGAATATAAAATCCGCCCATTCGGGATAAACTTTTATCCATTCACTCGCCTTCGCAACCGGCACCATTAAAATCTCGGCATCTTCTTCCACAACTGCGCTGATCTTACTGGTATCATCATGGATCCCGGCCAGAAAAGACATTATACAGCTTTCGCCGGGTTTAATGTAATAAAGCAGAATTTCCCTGCCGTCTTCATCCTGCCGCATCACCCGGATACTGCCAGATAATACCACCGGAATAGTGCGGATGTAACTATTGGATTGAACCAGCACGGTTTCCGCAGGAAGTGTTTTACGCTGGCTGTTTACCAAAACTTCGCTTTTTAGTATCGGACCAAATAAATTCATGGCGACAAAGTTAAGGCAATTTAGCGATGCTGCTTCGAGATGCTTAAACACCTGCAGAAGTTTACGACATGCTGTTTTTACCCCATAAAATTTAAGCTGATGATTTTATGCCGATAAAAACAGTATCAATCCAATTCTACAGAAGTTTACGACATGCTGTTTTTACCCCATAAAATTTAGGCTGATGATTTTATGCCGATAAAAACAGTATCAATCCAATTCTACAGAAACTTTTAAAATTTCTACCAAACCGCGGATGCAAGCCAGTCGGTTGGTATCGCTGCCTGCGGGATAGGAAACGGTGGTTTGATGCCGAATGGATTTGATGCCCGAAAGATCAATGGCCTGCTGCACCTGCTTTTCCAACGCTTTCATCAAAATGATTGCAGTTTCGGGCTGATGGATTTTAAGGCGTTCGCTTAAACCAACAATTCCGTTTTGCCGCTCCAGTTTTCTTTTCGGCAAATCGTAGCGTTCTGTATGCTCCGAACTCAAATGATCCAGGAAGCAGCCAGCCGCTTTAAAAAATTGCAGGAACTCCTCCGATGAAGAAAAATCACCATAAAGCTCTTTGAAAGCGGCATAAACCGTGCGGAACAAATTGGTATTGGCGAGGTAAAAGTTTCTATCGGCCCTGCCCGGCACTTCGCCAATCAGCAGGATTTTTACTTTTTCGGGTTTGTATCTGAGGGCTAATGCAGCAGCTGTTTCCATGAATTCAATTTATAATCCGTGCAAAGCGCATAAATAAATCTGCAAGTTGTGAGGGTTGTCCGTGTTGCCGGATAAAATAAAAAGGACGTTCGATAGAGAGGTTTTTAATATCTATGATCCTGCAATCGCCGGTTTTCAATTCCTTTAAAATAGCATGTACCGATAAAAAAGCTAGGCAATTGCTGTGCAGCAGGTAAGATTTGATGCTTTCTGTTCCGCCAAGCTGCATTTCTACCTGCAAATCCGAAAGTTTAAGCTGATGTGGTTTTAACGCATTTGCGATCACATCCAAAGTGCCCGAACCTGGCTCGCGCAGCAATAACGGGTAATTTTTCAGTTCCTCCGGTTTGATCGTGTCTTTTTTCACGGAAGTATTATTCCTGGCGCAAACCAACACCAGTTCATCCTGCAAGTATTCTTCGTATTTAATTTGAGGGTTACGGGAAATACCTTCAATTATACCCATTTCCAACTCTTTGTCCAATAGTGCTTGCTCGATGTCCTCCGTATTGCCGGTAACCAATTGCACCTGGATGTCTTTAAATTTCTGATGAAATCCAGCCAGTACAGCCGGTATGACGTATTGTGAAACCGTAGTGCTTGCCCCGATCCGCAGTACGCCGCTGTGTTTTTTGATCAATAAATTCATGTCGAACTCCAGTTCGCGGTGCAGCTCAAATATTTTTTCGGCATGTTGCAGTAGTAGTTCCCCGGCAGCCGTCAGCAAGGTTTTCTTGTTTCCGCTCCGTTCAAACAAAGAAGTTTTAAAATAAGCTTCCAGCTCGTTGATGTGTTTGGTAACGGCCGGTTGCGTGATAAATAATTCTGCGGCGGCCTTGGTAAAATTGAGCCTTTTGGCAACCGTATAGAAAACTTTTAGTCGAAATTCAAACATATAGAATAGCAGTTATTCAATTTGTGCTTTATAAAACCATGCTTCTTTTACAGGCGAAAAAACAGGATCAGATAAGGTAAACATAAAAATACAAAAGCTAAAAGCGTTGCGGCAATAGCCAAAGCCTCGTCTCCTGTTTTGATGTTTTTTGCTGAGAATTGATGATGGGTTAGAGTCTGGATAGTTTTCATGATCTTTTTGATTTGATAGTTCAAAGATCAATGAATAGACCAAGCCATTTTTATCAGAAAACCTCATCTTCCATAACGGTTAGTTATAGAAAATCAGTTCAGGATTTTAAGCAGGTGCTACTATTTTAGTCGCGTGCTAAAACTATTTATCTGTTGTGAAACCATATTTGCGATAAATGGCTTTCGCCTCGGCACCCACCAAAAAGTCTATGAAATCTTTGGCTGCCTGTAGGTGCGGGGCATTTTTGAGCTGTCCGGCAACGTAAGTGGCCGCAATGTTTTCGCTGGCCGGAATTTCAATCAATTCCGTTGGATGGCCGATCATCTGCTGATAACAAGCTTCGGAATACCAAACCGGCGCGGCATCACTTTGATTGTACATTATGCGCATTGGCGTTTGGCGGTGGTGGATCTGGGTCAGGTAGGTTGTACTGTCTTTAACCTTAGTTTCCATAACTGCTTTGCGCAAAGTTTCGCCACCGGCTTTTACATAAGCTTCTTCTATCCGCTTGCCAATCCCTTCCCATTCCGGGTTGGGCATGCTTACCCGGACATCACTTCTCCCCAAATCTTTTAAACCTTTCACGTTTTTAGGATTGCCTTTTTGTACCATTAAAGCCAAGCGGTTGTAAGCATAAAGTTGCGTTTTAGAAAAATACTGCGGCATCTGGTCAATCCTGCTTTTGCCTGCCGTGTAAACGTCTGGTTTTAACGTGATGCGCATATTACCGATTGTTATCGAGCCGCCTTCAATCTGTTTGGCTAAAATTCCCGGAGGCAAAGTTTCAGCAAAAACACGCTCGTACTGCGGATGCTCTTTTTTGAAAGCTGTAAGCAGATCATCAATACACATAAACTGATTTCCTGCAAAGAACACCACTAACTGCGGATCGTTAATATCTCCAAACAGATCAGGCACGTTATCTACTCCGGGAACCGTAAACATTACCTTGCTTTGAGGCGGAGTGTTCCATGGCGGATCAAAACGATGGTCTTGTGCTTTTGCAGTTGCTCCCATAACCAGTGCAATTAATATTAGATAGAATTTATTTTTCAGGATTGACATAAGAATTTATTATAGTTAACGTGTTTAGCGATTGGATTTTGAGTAAATAAATTAAGATAAAGCGAAGAAAAAGGTCATCCATATTACTGAAATCCAGTATCTTAATAGTGTAAATTCTCACATAAACGCTATTAAACATATGCA
>JAABUP010000387.1_pt1 | contig 99138 bp, 95 predicted proteins | sample 5559201 | NCBI WGS metagenome assembly JAABUP01 (sample SAMN10711887, study PRJNA513373) | rock metagenome | isolation source: Antarctica rocks | place: Antarctica | reverse complement strand
GGTCTTTATCCAATTCCATATGTTGAAAGAGCTTGTAGAGGAAAGATGCATCAACCTCGAGCGCCTTGTCTTGACTCTTGACCACTCTGCTTGTGATGGAGACCCAAAAGAAAAGGCAAAGGAAATTGAGATAGACCTAAGCACTGTTGTTGGCAAGAAGGACGTGGGCATCCATCTGCATGATGTGCGTCAGTGGGGGTTACTGGACGCGTTGCATGAAAGACACGGATTGAAGGGGTGGCCGTTACGATACGCATCCCTAGCTCATCCTACAATAGATACCTACTGCAGGACCGCAGGCAAAGGGACCATTCCAATCATACCCGCAAAAGACCTTACAACCGATATGACGAAACAGGCGCACCTGATACCTGCGGCGCTCCTGCTCTGGACAAGCCTACAGACCGAGAGACCTGACAAGCTTGTTACTACCATTGTATCGGATCAACGAGGACAATCTCTAGGTCTTGCCTACAGTAGTTTCGAGAGTATCGTCATGACCCTGAAGACGGGCGAGAGCCACTATTATAGCCGCAGTAGAAAAGAACTTTGGCGAAAGGGCTTAACAAGTGGGAACACGCAAGAGCTGGTGAGCATAAGCGTGGACTGTGATATGGATTGTTTACAGTATGTTGTGAGACAGAAAGGACCCGGTGCGTTATGACGGAAATTCTATTCAGGTGCTCTAGTTCGCTGACAGCAACAGGCTTCTGTCATTTCGACACCGCCACGTGCTTCGGGCCATACAGCGGCCTTTCTAAGCTTGAAAAAACCCTGCTACAACGCAAACGTGAGAAGACTGAAGGGTCATACACAACTCGCCTCTTTGAAAACCCAAAATTGCTTGAAGCCAAGATCATGGAAGAAGCGGATGAATTGTGCAAGGCTCGAACTAATGACGAGATTGCTTTCGAAGCCGCAGACCTGCTGTACTTCGCTCTAGCACGCTGCGTGGCCGCTGGCGTGCGCCTTGAAGATGTGGAAACCAAGCTTGACTTGAAGAGCATGAAGGTGAATCGAAGAAAAGGAGATGCCAAGAAGGAATGGGCGGAGAAGGTAGGCCTCAAGGATCAATCGAATGGCGTCCTAAAAGAAAAGGAGAAAGAGATGGTGAAGGAGGCAGCATCTGTACCGAAGAGTGGTGACGATAATTCAGGAGTTGTCAATGGGAAGATCGGAATGAAACGCTATAATGCAAAAGAACAATCACCAGGGGCACTAGAGAAAGCTCTCCAGCGTCCATCGAATCGCACCACAGACAAGATCATGGCCATTGTTGGCCCGATTATCGACGACGTGCGCAACGAAGGTGATCAAGCTGTCTTGAAGTACACCTGTAAATTTGAGAAAGCGGAGTCTCTGACATCTACTGTACTTCATGCGCCGTTCCCACAACGTCTAATGCAACTACCACCTGAAACGATCAAAGCAATTGATGTCAGTTTCGAGAATATTCGCAAATTTCACGAAGCTCAGAACGACAAGAAGCCATTGGAAGTGGAAACTATGCCAGGCGTGGTGTGCTCACGCTTCTCTCGGCCTATCGAGCGCGTGGGTCTCTATGTCCCAGGCGGTACCGCCGTCTTACCCTCTACCGCTCTTATGCTAGGCGTTCCAGCCATGGTCGCAGGCTGCAAAAAGATTGTCATGGCGTCACCGCCAGGGCAGGATGGCACAATCACACCTGAAATTGTCTACGTGGCGCACAAAGTCGGTGCAGAGAGTATTGTCCTAGCAGGTGGTGCTCAAGCTGTAGCTGCCATGGCCTATGGTACGAAAACCATCAGCAAGGTCGACAAGATACTTGGACCAGGCAACCAGTTCGTGACGGCAGCGAAGATGATCGTCTCGAATGATACCGCCGCAAGCGTCAGCATCGATATGCCTGCCGGACCAAGCGAGGTCCTAGTCATTGCCGACAAGACAGCAAACCCAGCTTTTGTCGCCGCCGACCTTCTCAGCCAAGCAGAGCACGGGCCGGACTCACAGGTCGTTCTGCTCGCTGTGGATCTCGACGATAAGCAACTTGCTGCTATCGAAGATGAGCTGGATGCGCAAGCCAACGCCCTTCCAAGGAAAGATATCGTCAGAGGTGCTATCGAGCATTCTGTCACACTAATCGTCAAAGACATCCACGAGGCGATGGTGTGGAGCAATCAATACGCACCAGAGCACCTTATCCTGCAAGTCGAAAACGCGGAGGACGTCATTGCCTTGGTGCAGAATGCAGGGAGTGTCTTCATCGGACACTGGACGCCGGAGAGCGTGGGCGATTACTCTGCTGGCGTCAACCATTCGCTCCGTAAGTCTACACTCCCCCCTCCCCTTTCACTCAGAGAGATAAATCAGGCGGCTGACGACCTTCTCTAGCAACGTACGGCTACGCAAGACAGTACTCAGGCGTCAATCTCGGCTCTTTCACGAAGCATATCACCAGCTCGAACCTGACGAAACAAGGCTTGTGCAATGTGGGGCCGACGGTCATGACCATGGCGAGAGTGGAGGCGTTGGAGGCGCATCGGAGGGCTGTTGAGATTAGATTGGAGCTGATGGATGGGGAGCGGGCTTGATGGGTTGGAAACGTTGTTTAGAGTGTGGATAGATATCGGCGACGGTTATAGATTACTGTAAAGGTTTCGAGATGAACAAAGTGTTCTGCTTTGTGAGTTAATATGGATGGAGTTGGAATCCCCACATGTTACGTCCATTGGGAGTGACGCCTGGACTTTGTAGGCGGCTTATTTGCTAAGCTACCAAACGTATCTGGTGGTATTGGGATGGGCTTTGTTACGATAACGATAACGATAACGATGTCGGTCGCCTTATGCTCCCTTCGTTGTACTATGCTGCCCAGTGTCATCATATCATGAATGCCCTTCATCTAAAAATTGCATGAAGGTAATCTTAGGAGAATGCATTTCACTTGAGGATCAGACACGCCGTCTGCACAGCTTCTGGGCCATAATGTACAGTCCACGTTTCACAGCGCTCGGTCTATTCAATACAGCCCCGCATAGCCGCCCTCTACACTATGCATTGCGGCTCATATCGTTTCTAATCCGATTATAGTCCAACAACCCCTCGATACTCCCCACGGCACTAACAGCGACGTCCTGATCCCACAACTTCGTCCTTGCAAAATTCATCACGTCTTTCTCTGTAATCATCCCGACCACTCTCTCGATTTCTTCCGGGCTCATCCGCCGACCGGTCGTGACGATCTGTCGGCCGATGTCCTCGGCTACGGCGGTTGTGCCGTCGAGGGAGAGGAGGATGGAGGCTTTGAGTTGGGCTTTGGCGCGCTCGGTTTCGGCTTCGGTGACGTTGTAGGAGAGACGCGACCATTCGCGGAGGGTGAAGTGGACGAGGTCGTCGATTTGGGTTTTGTTTTCGGTGACTAGGTAGATGCCCCATAGACTGCGTATTTATCTTGTCAGTATGGCCTAGAGGAACGGGATCGATAGTACGTACCCGGTATCGCTGTAGCTTGTGGAGAAACTCATGAAACTGTTGGCTAGCTTGTTCTCATGGATGAAGGTGCTGAGCTTGCTTCCGAGGTAAGGCGAATTGCCCATTGCTCGGTCCCAGTTCCCGACTATGGCTTGCGTAACTAAAGCAGTGAAATAATCGTCATCCTTCCAGCTGACGCCTTCCACAGCGATGGCGATATGGGCCGTGGGTATAGTGTCGTCTCTGATTCGCACCTCCGAACCGATAAAGTCAGGTCTCCGCTTCTGCGCTGCAGCAATCGCGGATGATGTGTAGGTAGGCGGCTCAGTCGGTAAATTCGAGAAGTGCTTTTCTGCTAACTGGACCAGCTGCTGGTGAGGGACACCTCCAGCACCGACGAGTACCATCCGGTCTGCAGTGTAGTTCTGTTTGATATATCCAACCAGGTCATCTCTCTGAATACTTGCAATGTTCTCCTTAGGGCCCAGAATAGTCCGGCCGAGGGGTTGTCCTTGGAAAGCTGTAGCATGCAGATGATCGAAGACGACTTCCTCTAACTGCTTGTCCACCTCCTCTTGTTCGCGAAGGATGACATCGCGTTCGCGCTCAATAGCTTGGGATTCGAGTTTGGAGTTCTGCAGGATATCGGACAAGATGTTGACGGTGGCCGGGACGTCGGAGTTGAATGACTTGGCATAGTATACAGTGTTTTCCCGCTGCCAGCGTCAGTCACTGGCTACAGAGCGTATCTCTCACTGAAGCGTACAGAAGTATAAGCGTTGAGGTGGCCACCCATGTTCTCGATTTCTAACTCCAATTGATGTTGACTTCGGTTTTGGGTGCCCTACGCGGTGGTGATTAGTCTCCCCGATCGCTGATGAGCTATCTCTGGTCATACTTTGAAAGCAAGGTGCTCCAAAAAGTGTGCAGTGCCATTTGTCTTATCTGTCTCTGCTCTACTTCCCGCATCAATCCACACACCAACGGTCGAGGTCTGGGCCCATGGCGAGTGCTCCGTCGCGATCTGTTGCCAAATCAATCCTGATCCAGGACCAAAGACATCGGTGATAGTAGCATACCGTCAAGCCATTCGATAACGTTGTGCTCTCGGTCTTTACACCGTGGTTCACCGGAGTTGCGAAGCCTCTCTTTGGTCGCACGGAGTTGAGCGCCGTGCGGCTTCGCAGCGCCTGATTAAGACTGAGAGCTAACCGCCGTGACGCCATGGCAGTCAAAGAAAGAAGGTGCCTTGTCAGAATCTTGAGAGCTTCAAGGTCTGGAGGCCTGGAGTGGATGCCGAGCGAGATTTCTCCTGCGTAACTCTCAGCTCGATGCGTGTTATTTTCATCACGAGCCTTAGCTTGCTCCTTCACCAATCGGGTTGAAGGCTTTACCGATGAGAGCATTCGCCGAGGCCTTGACTATTCCATCATCACGATACGATCACCAGCATCTGATTCAACAGCTGGACCGCAACAATGGCATCAATCGTCCGGCCGTCGCTGCTACGGCAGGCTTGCTTATTCGCGCCTTCGAAACGAGTGCTATCCAGCGAAGCATCAATCGCGCCCATCTCCGCCTTCAAGGCTCCTTCTACAAGCCCACCTCGATCTCTGCTGTTAAGACAAACACCTGCATCGAACCTCTTCATTCGAAATGCACTGCAAGGTCCTCTAAAGGTGGCGGCTTTTCATGTCACAGCAAGACAGTCTATCATTCCTGCAGGACCTCGTACGCACCTCATTCGACCCCATCATTGTGTACTCCCCTGCTAACAGTCACTAGAAATACTCGAGGGAACTGGTACGCAGAGCTCATACAATGACATGCATGATTGATACTATTGATTCTGACAGCACCATAGCAAATGATGCCGCGCCGATACCCCCAACATCACCAACCCACGGCAGCTATCATTGGACATTCGAGAGGTGGGCAACAGTATCGATGGCGGCGCTAGTCATGATGCTAAAATAGGTGATAGGTTGATTGCTGTCTCTCTCATCCCTCTTACAGTCGCTCCATTCGCAGCTGGATCGTTGAATCCAATCACGGATGCCGCCCTCTGCGGTGCAGTCCTCATCCATTCGTACGTTGGCTTTGAGTAGGTTCACAGTTGAGATATATTTAGGTCGAAAGTATCAATATTGATTTGCTACGTCTAGATCGATCATCATCGATTACATACCGAGCAAGCGGCTGCCAAAAACGCGCTCTCTGTTCCTGTGGGGACTCCGAGGTGCGACTTTGCTTGTGGGTGTGGGGCTATATGAATTCGAGACGAACGATGTCGGCTTGACTGAAGCGATCAGGAGGATCTGGACTGCCTGAGGCGACCGGCACCTTTTTCGTGTATATCGTTTGAAATGGGAATAACCGGCTCCATGTATCTGGTGTTGAAAACGAATCTTTCAGAACTATCCCTTTCCCTCTTGCTCACACTGCAGTGCTAGATTTCTACGAAGGACCCGTAAATCGCTCTATTTCAGCTATTCATACTTATATCACACTAATTCCGGAGTCCAGCAACTTCATAACCAGAGCCGGAATCCCAAGTCCGACCCTCAACAGTACAACAGCACCCTCACTGATAGCACCCCGATAACGCCTAGGACAAGAAGCCAGGTCCCCAAAATCTTTCTCAAGCCCCGCGAACCCTACGCAAACGCAGCTAGTGAATCGACTTCATCTTCTGTATCCGTTCGTTGATCATCTGCATGCGTACGTTATGGGTCCTTACCTCGGTATACAGCTCTGCACTATACTTTCCTCTATATTGTTCTGTATCACCGTCCACTAGATATATGGCAAAGCCTTCGACTATCTTGTGGAATATCACGGCGCGCCTCCTTTGTATGATCCTTCACCCAAGTCTACTTCCACACAAACACCAGTGCGCAATGTTTTAAGATCCGTCTTATAGAATCATCTTAGATTTGAGTAAGGTCGAGATATATGGCTGTTGGACGGAATGCTTAGGTTAGAGTTTTCGCAGGGTGTACATTCTTGTCCTCCCCAGAATAATATTTCGGGCTATTTCTTGATGAGGCTTCGACTTCGTAAAGATTCTTATATTTGTGCTCTTTCTTAATGGAGTTGCTTCCTGGATTGCTCCTCCGCTGGTCTGGTCTGCGAGAAAGGTAGAGGATTCTATAGGGGTTGGGAAGGAAGAACGTAGTTCTATATCGGTTGGCTGTGCGTTCTGGTCTCGTTGTAGGATATTAAAGCTTTTGATTCAATACCGAGCATGCAGTGAGATCGGAAGCCAGATCAGTGCGGATGGAGGAAGAGGATAGTTGCCCGGATCCTTGAGACCGCCCGGGGTGCCTCTCCTGAGTTAGTGAAGTGAGTCCTTGATGTTGACATATATCGCTGTTTGACCAGCAATGCTACCACCTGATTCACCAACCATTTCCAGAATTCTTTGAGTTTTTAACGATGATAGTAAGTCTAATTTTCTACATCTTACTGGGCATCCTCATCCCCCCATCTAATCTAAGCACAACCCCATTCAACATAACATTCTCCACACTATCCTTCACCATCCTCGCAAACTCCTCCGGCTTCCCCGGCCTAACCGGAAACTCCATAACCCTAGTCAAGCTCCCTCTGACCTTATCGCTCATCATAGCCGTCATGCCCGAATCGAACAAACTCGGCGCTATCGTGACGACGCGGATACCATACCTCGCCAGGTCCCGCGTCAGAGGAAGAGTGAGCGATGCTATCGCGCCTTTGCTGGCGGAGTAGGCGACTTGGCCCGGTTGACCGTCGAAGGCGGCGGAGGATGAGACGAGGATCAGCACGCCTCTTTCGCCGTCTGGGTGGAGCGGGGGCACTTTGGTGAGGTGCGGGAGGACTTGTCGGATTAGGTCGATTGTGCCGCGGACATTGATGTTCATTACGAAATCGAAGCCGTCGAGGGAGAAGGGTTCGCCGTTCCTGTCGATGATCTGGAGTGTGCCGTTAACTTAATGTCTCCGCGACCTAAAATCGTGACAATGGGCGCTTGCTACGTTGTTGAGGGGGGGAGCGAACCTTGCTCGGGTTCGCAACACCTGCACCGGCAACCACACCTCCGACCTCCTTCCCTGTGTGCTTCACCCAGGCCAGTGATCCTTTCATAGCTTCCGCAATGCTGTCTGTATTCGAGACATCGGTTCGAAAGAACCGCAGTCTCTCGGTTCCAAGTTCCGCGACCAGCGACTTCCCCAGTTCTTCGTTCATGTCGAGGATGGACACATAGCCTCCAGCCTCAAATAGCGACTTGACGGTCGCTCGGCCGAGCCCAGAAGCCCTATGAGCACGCGTTAAGGTTGGCGTTCTGATCGAAGCGTACTTGGGAACTTACCCACCGGAAACAATGAACGTACGATCTGCAATATGCATGCTGGTACTGAGAGCGAAGTGGAAGCTGTTGTGCTCTGCGTCACTCACAGCCCACGATAGCCAACAGTGTTTCTGCACATACGATTTGTAGGGGATGGGAGGTTCGTTGAAGCTGCCTGCGGAACATACCGTGCCGAGGCATTGAAACTTCTTTGTGACCTTCTACAATCGTTGAGCAATTTGTTCCATTCATATCTTAAGAATGTGATTCTACTATGCCGGAGCAGCTGATTTAATTTACCAGGCCATAACTTGGCCTTCATCCGTGCTAGCTATGGACGGGTTTGCCCACCAACGCCCGGTCGTCTTCCCGATGTCCTTGAAACCAAGGCGAATCGGTATTGTGGCTCCGTCCGCTGGGGAAGGTTAATGGAACAGCGAAAAATGATCTAGTGCAAGGAACGGCTGTGACGGAGAGAATCATACCTGGATGTCTCGTTGGACTTCCGACACTGTCTCCCATACCAGTCGATACCCATCCGGGACAGCAGGCGTTGATGATCAGTCCGGGGTTCTCGCGGGCCAGCACTGCGGTGAAAACATTCATGCATGCTTTGCTGACTCTGCATGACCGAGTGTTCCAGCCGTGCTCGCTTGTCGTCCCTTCATCCACACATTTCTATAGAAAGATAAAGAAGTCAGGGCGTGGCGGTTGAGGAGTATGAGAACGAAATTAGACTTTTGCTAAGCAGTTGAACAAGCTCCAAGGAACGATGCGTACAGGCAAGGAATCATCTGAACGTCTCGAACACGAGGGGCCAGAGAAGGTTGTGAGAGATTCCAGAACCGTTCCAGGAGATGAACAAGGTTACAGGGGAAATGATAACATACAAGATACTCAGCCATCATGTCATCTAGATCCTGCAGAGTCATCTGAGGGTTTCGGAAGCGCCGCCTGATGTCATCGCTGTAAGGATCCAACGAAGACGCAACAGAAGAAACATTGACAATGCGTCCATCTTTGTCTAGCAAATGTATAAATGTCTGGCACATCTATCATATGAGAAGTTCAATCAGTCTTTGCCCAAACCAGGCGTCCAGAATCGCTTCAAGAATTCGTGAATAGAGGACTAGTGGGACCTTGGTATCGTTCGCTAGGGTTTGGCAGATTGCTTGGCCTATGCCTCGGTTGTGTAAATAGACATGGGTTTAGTGATGGGAAGAGGAATACGTGGAGTGTACATTGGGAACGTTATTACCGCTCCTGTCACTACCGCGATCATGGGTCTGCTCATGATGATTGTATTAGCTTCTACATATCAATCTAGTTCAAGATGATTGTCCGTCTTACATGTATACATTACATGTATACATTACATATAGACGGCCCCTGACCAGTTTCAGATATCGTCATGGACTCATGCACGATCGTCATCACACCTGGCCACTTCAGCACTACTGCATCACTGGACAGTATCGAGTTTATATCAACCTCAGATGGAAACCAAAGGCGGTCGAAGACGTTAACAGTCCTTGCCATGACATTGCACGGAGGGAGCTTAAACGTCGCATCACGAGTCATACGTTGCATGACGCGTTCGAGAATATTTCGTAATTTTGCACTATCTTTTGCGTTCCTTAACCTTCCACTTAACCCCATTACGATTGATCCCTCCTATGCTACTGCTCATCTTAGCCCGCTGGAGATCAAGTTCTTGCTTTGCGGCCATGAGATCCCGCTCTCGGGCTTTAGCAGCCTCCAGCCTATGCCTTCGAGCATCTTCCGCCCGTTGGTGCAATCTACGTAGCGCTTTCTCATCCTTCAGGGCCTGCCGCTCAGCTTCGATAGCACGCTTTGGCCTCGCTCTTGCTATCTGCGTCTCCGCTTTGTCTTCTTCATCTTCATCTTCATCGTTGCTTCGTGGCACATCGTCGACGTTCGTGATCCGTGGCCGGTTGTATATCCTGCCCAGACCCTTCTCCGTAGTCCCAAACCACCCTTCCGGATCGAAACTTCGCTGCTCCTCTTTACTCTCCACGAACACCGTATGCTGGCCCACTGCACCCTTTACACTCTGGCCCAACACTTGTACACCCTTCCCTTCTCCAAGCACGTAATCCTTCTCAAGCCTCACCCTCTCCTTCCTCGCTCTTTGCGCCATGGTCCTGAGATAACCCGCGTCCTGTGTTTTGAGCAACTTGACAGCCTCCTGGCTTAATGGCTTGTTGCCTCGGTCTGCGAGCTTCTGGCCACCGTTGTGCGTTTTACTGCTCATCATCCCGAAGTGGAATTCGTCGGGATTGCGGTCCGCCGCTTTCTGACGGAGAATCCTGAGGCGCTTCTTCTTCTCATTGTAGTCTTTTGCTCGGAGAGAGTAGTCCTATAATCATGTAAATGGCGATTTTTCTATTGTTTATTGTGGGACAGGTACCTTATGCTTCTCAAGGACACCCCATTTCTCTCTCTCCAAGGGCTGGGCACGCTCCCGGTGATTGCGGCGCTGTACTGCATTTCGCATGGATGACATGGTCGGTAGACACTGTGTTCCTCCAGAGATCGAGAAAGGGGTATCAGGAGAGTGAGAATCTCAGTCAAGACATCAACCAGCACTTTTCGATGTTGAGTTGTTGGAAGTGATCGGATTATTGAAGTTCCTGCCAAGGTTTCACGACTACGTAGATTAGGACTAGCGCCGGGAGTTTCCAGCTCGACGAGGAGCTTCAGCTCCGTCAGATTTGGCCAATGCATTGATACTGCAATTATTCAAAGAGTTGCCATTGACTTGACTCCCTAGGCTCTAACAGTAATTCCTCTTTGTCGATATGATGGCTTCTCCCAAAACCAGACCGGCAGAGCCATTACCGTTACCCTCACGAAATCCACTACCACTATCAGCATCCCAAGAAGGACAGGTCCGGGAACTTTACTACAAACGCGTACGGGGCAAATGCGCGGACGAGATCAGAGGTATTCCGCTAACCTTGCTATCAAGCTCCTCCGAAACTCTAGAGGTCTAGGAGCTAACCCTAGCCTGTATAGACTTCGCATCCTGCGCCCTCAACCGGACAATAAGTGCAACGTGGGCGTGTCGACCGGAGCGATTAGCCATGAACTCGTGTATGATGTCCCATGCGACACAGCAAGAGCAGGATGCGGCGAGAGAGGAGTGGTTTTCGACGAGAGATGAGAGGGTACGGCAGAGGGAAGAGAAGGAGAAGAAGAGGAAGGAACAGGAGAAGTTCCACAGGGAGTGGTGGGGACTGCCTACGCCGCCGGACGGGAGAAACGGAGCGGAAGAAGAGAAGGAAAAGAGGTGAGGCTTGTAAAGAGGTTGGAGAACTTTAAGTCTGCGGGCGGACCTCTGGGTACATATGCATATGTGGCGTTTGGCGATGTCATACACAACAGGCGTTAATGGTGGTACGGCGCTAGAGACGGGGATATGATAGATAGATTCTGTCGTCCTCCGCCACAGTTCGATTCACTTCCTATAATCTAAGCTCCGGCAAGCTACATATCTCCCAAGCTATCCCAAAACGCCCTCTCAATGCTGCGCTAAAGTGCAATCATTCGTACCAAGTAAACCTTCCAATTGCATCTCTCCACCAGAAGCGCCACCTATGCATCATCCATGTCTCTGTCGCCCTCCCCACCTTCCTCCTGCTCCCCGAATACATCCTCCATCCTCTCGTCACCTTCATCATCATCTCCCTCTCCCTCTCCTTCACCCTCCTCTTCCGTTTTCTCTTCCCTCTCCTCTAACCCAGCGCCCTCCTCATCCTCCCCTTCCCCCTCACTCTCCCACTCTTCCTTCAAACCCCACCCCACACCCGTAAGACAATACCTCTCCGGCGGCAACCTCACCCCCCACTCCCTCCCCACACTCGGCAACGCAACCCTATTCCGCTCTTGCGCCACCTCCTGCAAAAATTCCTTCGGCAAGCTCGGATTAAACTGATAATTCAACCTACTCGCAATACTCAACCTCAGCGCCGGCAACGTGATCGAACTCAGATCGTTATTCGGACCTACCACTGCTCCGCGGCCAGCACCGGTACTATTGGACGCAGCGCCGTAGCCTTCAGACGAGAGGTGGAGGGCGTCTTGCAGCGTTGAGGAGGTGTAGCGGTAGGCGAAGTCCATGAGTTGTAACGGGACGCGCTCTCGGTAGGCGGTGACGCCGAGGTTGGCGAGGATCATGTGGATGAGGCGTGCGTCGCGAGGGCGTTTGGAGAGGCCGTTGTCGGTGAGTGAGGTTGCGGGGAGGTTGGAGGTAATTGGGGTGTTGTGGGGTTGGGAGTGAGGTGTGTTTTTGTTAGATCGAGGTTCTGATGCGGGACGATCTGAGGTTATGCCATTAGGCTCGGCCATTGTGAAGGTCTAGGTCAAGGTGTATCCATCAAAAGCTGAGAGTTTGATCACTATCACTGAGCGGTGGCTTGCTGCTTTCGAAGTCTTGAGGTGGTCAGTAGTTGGAGAACTCCACACGCTAGACCAGATCAAGCGATTTGCGACGGAGAACGGACTTGGAATCACGATTCGAAACTACATGTAGTAACGGTGCTTCCAAGGAGCAACGCTTCAGCAGAATATGAACTTCTAAGCAGGAAATTCTCTGTCATAGGCTCCTATACCATGCATAACTATGCAGCAATGATTACACTAACGCTTTCTTTCCAATGCAGCTTGCGCCTTGTCATGCGTGCTATACTATGCAGTATTTCATCCTTGGCCAATGAAACTGCAGCTCCTTTCTACCAATGCCAAAACACCATGAGTCTGTTGAACGTACTCCAAACCGTGCAGGGGACACTCCGAGAATAAAAGATAAACAAACCCTTGCTCGTTCTGGACCCGCTGTGACACCCTCGCCGGTTCCCCTACAAGCGATCAGGAGCAAGGTTGTTCAGTTTGGCGTCCACAGACTTGGCCACTTCTGAAGATGATTCTTTACTCTCTTGCCCTGGACTCCAATTCCTGTCGAGGAGTACACCGACACCAGTTGGTGTGGCAACCGCAGGCGCGGGAGTATTACCGTCTGTAGCCACTGTAGCTTCAGATTCCGCGTTTCTATCCTCTATTATGAATCTGCCGGTTATCTCGTCCCCTTCCATACTTTCTAGTATTGAATCGATCAAGTCCTCTTCCTCATCAATCGACTCCCTTGACATGTAACTTTCTGCTAACTCATCACCCTGGTCTTCGTCTTCAAGTCCTTCACTTCCTTCGTCTTCGCTTCGCAAACTTCGTTCGTCATCGGCCCTTCTCCCGCCCTCCTCGCTATCACTTGCAGAAAACGCATCCAGCTCAAGCGGAGCACTCCTCCAGTAATTAAAGTCGGTGAACTCCTCACCGCCGCCCGTCACCAGGAGACCCACCGGAGGGAAGAAGTGGTCTACAAGCTCCCTCATGGTAACGTAGCTGCTTTTATACTTGTTCAGGCTCAAATGGTCTAGTGAGACTTCGGCATTCGAGTTAATCGTGAATATTCTTCTTGACGGAATATTGACGGACCGGTAGCTCAGGGCATCCGTGAGTCTGTTACCAAACCCAGCGTAGAATAGGTTTCTTTTGGGGCTGAAGAGGCTAAGTATGTCTCGGAGACAAGCCATTTTGAACACCTCGGGTTTGCGAAGGTAAATCTCCCTTCGTAAGGCAGCGATTGTCCGATCGGGACTCATAATGACTGGACCTTTAGGCAGCTTGAATCCTTCCTGCGTAACACCATTGAGATAAGCCCTCGTCGTATCTGCTTGACCAACTGATCGACTAGTCAGATACATAATGTTGTATCCATTGCCGACAATATCCGTATAGAGCTTCGCAACACCTATATGAGTCCAGTCCCGACCTATCATGTTTAGCACATGGCCAAGAGCGTCGGATCTGGCATCGATCTCTTAGTGATATACGCAAATAGCACAGAACAGCCATGCTTACTTCGTAATGGTGCCGTCAATGTCTGAGATCACGATTGGCACATCATGCGTCCAATAGTACATGTAAGCTTGACATGTCGCCCTGCCAACGCTGAAACTCATCGAATTCGCACCAGGTTTCAAGCCTAATGCTTTCAATTGATCACTCGTCAACCTTAAAGTTTTAGCATAGTTCCGATTGGGCTCGGCAGCTGTCGTAACATCGGGGGGAGTTTTGGGTGGTGTAACCAAGCCGCCTTGGGCAGCAGCCGCTGGCAGCTCTTTGCGGTAAACAGAGTCTTCAGCGCTTGCCGTGCTCTGTCCATCATCGCTGTGGTAGCCTGGATCAGAAGCCGCATCGTTGTTCAGTATAGCACTTGGACCAAGACTTTGCAAGCCAGCCCTCCGTCCAGCGGCCTCCTTTGCCTCCTCGCTGCTGTAAATCCAGAGATTGCCTTGCTCATCCGCGCCAATCAGGGCTCCTATATCATAATTGCCCTCCAGTTCTTCGGCTAGAATCTTGCGGGCTATGACTTCGGCACGCAACGCGTCGTCTTCCGTACTTTTGAAACCGGTCATGTCGAGCATCAAATCACCGCTTTCGGTGACTTTGGTCCGTATGTTCGAACCCGACAACTTCCTAGATAGTTTCATAGCTCGATTGACGGCCTCATTGACGGGTAACCGAGGTGGGCTGTGTGAGCGTTCCAAGAGACCCGAAGCAGATGATCCACTGGGAGGTCTTCTAGAATGAGATTGCACCTGGGGCGACTGAGTTATGTTGAATGCATTGAGTCGTGCTTGGACAGATCTGGGCAGAGCCTCTTCAGATGTCGAACGGTGAAGCAGTGCAGGTGGGAGTGTTTGCGAACCAGACCACTCTCCTGACGCTGTCGCTTTGATCTCGTCCAGCGACACGGAAAACGGCGTCAGACTACCTATAATACGATCAGACGGTCCTCCAAAGCATCCCATACCTATGACATACCAAGCTCGCTTTGGGCACGCCGTTGAGCCGAAAGAAATGGCACACCAGCTTCTCGTGCTGCGCTACTCCCACCCCTGCCGTTTCTCCCCTCTGTGCTTAAGTCAAGGAAATCCGGTTCCTGTAACTCAGTGGTAATCGCATCTTGTGCTGGAAGACTCTGGGGGCTTGTCGCAGGAGATACTAGGGGTGAGGTCTGCAGGCTTTCGGGAATATCGTCGGAGGTTTCAAACACGAAGAATGCTTCTCCACCTTCTCCTAACTTCATCGCATAGTCCTGTTTGACATTGTTGACTCGAAACTCGACCTGAGCGTCCTCAGCGGACATCAAAAGCCTAGATGATATATCACGCATACCTTCTTCTCGTATGGGCGTAATAGAGAGAACTTCCCAAATCGAACATGGAATGGAGAACACGCCAAAGAGCCTATCTCCATGAGGTTCTGCACATGCTGAACGTCCTTTCCCACTCACCATCTTCTTGCTCAATGACGATCACATCAATAGCACCGCTGAGGGTTGCGGGGTTTATGGAATTCCATGTCTTTGATACCGATCCACTAATGCTTCTGACGTACTGCATCTCCTATGGCTGGTGAGGATCCTAAAGGATCCTCGGAAGGTTTGGTGACCAAGTGTTCACAACCTGACAGCGTCAACGGACAATGAGATACAGTAGGATTGATGGAAAGTAGTCCAGATGCCGAGAGTGACCTCCGCCAGTGCTGCGCTGTCGCCTTGCGAAATGGATTCCGCTGCGCAGTGCCAAGGGTGGTACCTTTATGTTGATCTGGGAATCACGACTATTGAAAGCTGTTCCAATGAAATAATATCTAGAAGATGAACCAAGAATAGCAAGTATTGAAACGAGTGTAAGTCTACTCCATTATTGCTAGAAGAGAATGGATGCAAAGAGCATGTTGAAGACGACGTTGTAAGCACATGGTTCACTCCATGCTGACCCCACTACATACATACCTTCAGGTACACTAGAGTACACCTTAGCGAGACGCTTCTATCGGCATGGCTGCATTAACCTTCCGCTATCATGACGAGCAGTCCTTTCTGCCACCCTGCTCTTCCAGCCAAGGTTGCTCAGATCTGGTGCATGGATCGATATCAGTGGTACTCGGAGGCGCTGGAATGGGTCTCTGAGCCACTTCCGCCGCTGACCGACCAGACGATGTCACTGCTTCATACGATCATCACTCTCGGAGCTGTGTCATGGTTTGTGCTCTCCTGTTCCGACGAAGCTCGCTGAGGAGGCTCGTGATCAGACTATTGACCTTTCTTTCTCAGGCTCTGTTACCGTGCCTGGCAAATCTTCCAAAAGCCAAATGCGGAGCTCATTGAGATCCTAGGCCTCGACATCCCCGCACCTCCTGAGGTCTCATTGGGAGACATCCAACCCACTTCAATAAAGTTGCTATGGAAACCTCCTGAGGCTCACAATGCTGTGCTCAAGTATCACATACAGGTCAATGGAATCAATGGTGAGTTCTGCAGGATCTCGACCCTATGCTGTGTGAGGTGCAGTCTAACCTTGTCGCAAAAGTCGGGGAGTCATCGCGTTCGATCACTACAGTCACTGTCAAGGGTCTCAGGCCGAGTCACCTCTACAACGTCCGTGTCATTGCTACGAATGGAGCGAACTTCCAGGCGCAAGGGACATTGATCCGGTTGAGGACGGGACCAGACTGTGAAGATACTATTACGCCAATCTCCAACCATGGGAATCATGGCGGACCAAACAGCGGGAATAGTGGAAATGAGCTAGCAGGCATTTGCGCCGTTGGTCCACATGTTGAGCCTGCTTCTTTTGCAATGACTACATCTCCGATGACCCGAGAGCTCAGTGGAGGCTACAATCATATCAAACGATCAGGGAATGTACGACGCAGCTCACCGGCAAGCATCGGTATTGACCAAATGCCCTCTATGCCGAGTCGGGCTGGAACTGCAGAGGACTCAAACGACACGCAAGAGTCGGAACAGACGGTCCGGAAATTCACCGAAACTCTTGAAGCGTTGCGGCGCGAGAACGACGAAGTGGAGAGGCAGATCGCTGAAGAGGACGCAGAGCATGAAGCTTCCCGGACGGCTATGATTAAAGAACGTGACCATCTAAAGCATGCACTGAAGGAAAGGGAGGAAGCCAGTAGTGAGCTCAGAAAGCAAGTAGCAAGTTTAGACCGAGCCAATAGAGCGGCGCAGAGCAAGAAGGCAGCAAAAGAGAAGGTGCTGCAACAGAAGGAAGGGGAGAGGAGGAAGATGAAGCAGGATATACTCAGATGGGACAAAGATATCGCAGAGATGGGCAGAGACGTTCAAGAGATGCAGAAGGAGAAACTAGAAATCGCCGAAGCGAGGGAGAAGAAGATTGTGGAGATTCGGCGGGATATTGGTGAAAGCCAGGAGTCAATGAAGATGCTGGAAGAAGAAATCCGCGTCAAGGGAGTGCATATTAAAGAGTTAGAAGAGGAGAGAAAGAAACTCTTTCTTGGTGACGACGACGAAGAAGGTCGAGACTCTGAGAGGATTGAGAAATGGTATGATCTACAATGGGACGTTAAATTACGAGGCCTGCAGGCCAGATACACGACCTTGTGGAACACCCTTCAGCAGGTATGTAACAACCGCACTTGCAGTGCTCTGCGAATCTGCTGAAACAGTCTTGATCAGGCCGAGAACAATCACCGCGAAGCACAAGAGCAATTTGCTTGGTGGAATGCTCGTCGTGCGAGTAATTCTGGCCTTTTCAATTCACCTGCTCCTCCGGATACGAACTCTTATGGTAAAGTCAGTAAACACCGAAGGACGCACCAAGGCAGCTCACGGGCAAGTACCATTTCTTCTCCTGCTGGAGGCTTTCCGATCGCCTCATCCGCTTTCGGTAGTATTTCCAGTATTTCTCCAACGTTTTCGTCGGCTTCGGCATTCTTCAATGTGACTAACGGCATGACGATTCCACCCACGTCAGAGCAAAGCATTATGTCTCAGACAGATATCGACGCTCTTACCGGGGGTGCTCCTATGAGCCCTACTGCCAATTCGCTGCTGCCATCGAATTTGCTCGACAACGACGAGTTGATGAGCCCTGGATTTAGCACTGCTGCAGGGGATATGCAGTTTCGCAGTGGGTTCAGTAGCAATCTGTTTGCAGGACTTGGCGCATCAGGTCCACCTAGCCAGGAAAATACCGCAAGGGGACCACATTCGCCAGTATCATCCAGTAGTCGATCTCCAAGTCTCTTTTCAAGCCCACGAGAAAGCTTAAACAACATACATAGCTTTCAGGCTGGATCTGATGGGCGACTTGACAGCGATCGACGGTCTGTGAACTCTTCTGGCGCGTCTTTCGGTGCAATAGGCTCTGGACCCAGTGACAATACTTTGCTCAGCTCAGCAAGGCTCTCTAATTTGTTTAACTTCAGTCGACAGCGTGGAAAATCATCAGCGAATGAGCCACCTCCCCTAGGCTCGTTAAAGTCAGGGCAAAGTCACTCCTTCCCACGAAATTTGGACCAGGGCGATCTCGACCCTATTGGCACGCGACCTCGAAGAGGTAGTCACTCTGGAAGATGGGCCGGTCCAATGTCGAACTTCCTGAATCGCAGCACTGGCGTAGCCAACGACATCGGCGAAGGCAGCGGTTCTGCATTGGCACGGAATGCAGCGAGCCGCAGGAGGGGTTTCAACCTGTTCAGTTCGAAGTATGATCCTTTGGACCCATCGAAGTTGGGCGTTGATCCTACATCGCGAAGACCTTCGTCGACATACTCATTCGAGAATTCGCTACCGCGTCCTTCTACAGATAGTCAGCCGTTCGGGTGGCCGGTGACAGAGAGCTTCGGTCAAGGTCACAGAAGCAGTCCTCTGGGTGCCGATTGGTCTGTTCCCGGTACATGGTCGAGCAGCCAATCTCGTCGACAATCTGTTCATTATGGTTCGACAAGCAACTTATCGCTTGGCACAACACCACTTGATTCAGACACCTTCCAAAACGCCTTGGGCGAACAAGTGTCCCCACCTGCTCCTATTGGAACTCGACCCCAACCGCCGCAGAGACCTGTAACACCGAAGTTGAACCCAGCTGCGCCGTCTTTCAAGACAATTTTCACTCGTAACGACGCGAAGAAGGCCGACAAAGCCGCGAGTAAAGCTGCGGAGAAAGAGAAGAGCAAGAATAAGGATGCTGAAAAAGGCAAAGACGCGGAAGATGTATTCCTACACGAAGAGGCCTCTCCACCAGACGAACGTCTATCAAGAGACTCTCGCTCTATTGCTACCTCGAGCTCAGTAGCAGATTCTCCTGACACGCTTGATCGCTCGATCTCGGGAACGCCGTCAGACGTGCCGACCCCATCTGGCACTAAAGAGACATTGATGCAAAAAATAACCCGCAAAAGCAGCTCAAGCAAATTCAACATTCCATGGAACAAAGACAAAGGGGGTTTCTTCTCGAGAAAGTCTGGCGAACCTCCCACGCCTGGTGAGATCGAAGAGGACGCACCTAGTGGAGCGGAGCTCGGCAAAAGCTTTGACAGCGTTGCGAGCACTTCTCAAAGTGAGAAGGCGAATAGAAGCAGCATCTCGTGGACCAGTTTTATGAAGAAGTCGAGGAAGGGCGACAAGGCTGCTAGTGAGGCGAGCGAGAAAGCCAGTGAAACCGGAGATGACGATGATGAGTGATGCATTCAGCCTCTGGGTGGTCACCTATGACAGCTTTAACAGCGCGAACGCACAGTAGTCAACAACAAGCGAGCAGGCAGATGGGCAAAGTAAGCCCTCGGCATCTTAGATGTGTCCCAAATCTCCACTGCAGATGTGCATTTCAGTGACTACTGTACTCTGTTTTGCGTAGTACAATACACGGATCGTAAGGTAGCAGCGTCCAAGCTAACCCACCATGCTAGCGTGGTGTTGCGGCTCCCATTGCGGCCCCCGTAGTTCTTCCGACACCAAATTACAAAATCAACTCCTCCCATCACGACCATGCCACCCTAGCTCCCTGCTCGAATCGTCCCCATGGACACATCCGCCTACCTCCACCGCCACGGCTGGCGTGGCTCCGGCCACTCCCTGCACCCCACCGGCCGCGGCATCAGCAAACCTTTGCTCGTCTCGCACAAACAAAACGTGCTAGGCATAGGCAAGAAGAAACATGATGCCCATGCGGATCAGTGGTGGGCACGGGCTTTTGATAGTAGTTTGAAAGGGTTGGATGTCAGTCGACGAGATAAGGACGCTGACGCGGGAGTGGAAGTGGAGGTTAAGGCAGTGACGGATGGTGGGGCGCTGGATATGGTGAGGAGGGGTGGGGCGAAGTGGGTTGGGAGGGAGGGGTTGTATGGGTTTTTTGTTAGGGGCCAGGGGCTGAGTGGGACGCTGACGCCGGAGGAGGGGGTGGAGGAAGCTGTGGAGGGTAAGAAGAGGAAGAGGGAAGGGAAAGGCTCGAGGGAGGAGAGCAAGCGGAGAAGAAAAGAGCGGAGATTGCGGGATAGTGGTGGGTCTACGGCTGCGGACCAGCAGGATGGCCGGGACGTGAGAGATGGTGAGATGTTATTGAAAGAGGAGAGGAAGAAGAGGAAGGATGCACGAGCTGCTACATCTACATCGTCGGTCGTCACAGGAACTGCACAGGAGGGGTCGAGCTCGATGCCGCCGAGAAAGAAGAGACGGAAAGTTGACGGTAATGAGGGTGGTGTATCTACGGAACCAAGCCCACCAGTAGATCGTGGCGTCATTAATACTTCAGTACCAGACTGCACCGAGGGTTGGGCAAGGACTGGTCTAAAAAGAGAAGTAGAAGAAGGGGGAGACAGGAGTACGTCCGATAAGCTGGAGAGAAAAGGCCTTGAACGCCGAACAGCCCCGATTCACTACATGTGAACCTCGCGAAGAAGTTGAAGAGACAATAGCGGGTCCTGAGAATAAGCGAAAGAAGAGGAAGAAGCCCGTAGAAAGCAAGAACCCAGGGTAATAAGCAAAACATCTAGATATCGCCATACAAAAAGTGCAGAATTCAATCCAGTTGCTGGCAATATATTGTGCCAACTACTATTATACAGGCTTGTCGGATAGCTTTCCAGGGTGATTGGACAGCAGCCAATGTCTCTTCTCCCAGAACTCATCCCTGATGATGTCGACATGCTCGACAACTACGGGTACCTTAGCGCGCCGCTTCCTTTCCTTGTCCTGTTGCGTCTTTGACTTCTCTCTACCTTCCACAATGGTCCGTTGATCAGCATCTCCGGCGTCATTATCGTCTGAAGCAGGGGCAAATGTGCCCGATACTCCATACTACACATTGTCAGCTCACGCAGATTGCCTTGCCGTGATGACTCTATGTCCTTACGTCTCGGAAGACGACGCTTCCCTTTCTGTAGATCTCTGGCTCTTTGTTGTAGTTGATTTCGAATCTCGAAAAGAGGATCTCGTTCTTATCGGATGCATACGAGCCCTAGCTTCTCCGTAAGCATCTCCTGGCCAGAAAAAACAGATACTTCATAGACTACCTTCAGCTCATCTTCCGCCTCAGTCGCACTCATACCTCCCTTCTGAACCATAGCCCAGAACGTCGTATTGTAGAGATTATTTACGTGACCTTCGACCCCGCCGCTGAGTAACCATAATATCTGTCTGAGCCCCGCTAGTACTTACAGTCAACCTGTCTCCAACTCATATAATCCCTTAGATTCTGCACGCTCGGATACTGCACCGCTCTCCCATCAAAAGTCGGCAGTGGCGGACTCAGGGGCTCGTCCGGGAAAAACGACGACCATTTGTGGATATAATACGCGGTGAACGTAGAGACGATCGTAGTCACAATCTTACTATAATTGACGTCAATATATATACTCACTACTTCTCACAGCCATATATGAGTACCTTTCCCTCCTCTCAAACAACGTACAATCTCTCCGAAACACAAAACTACCCACCCATGAGCACCTATACACATGCAATACGGAGGATTCCATTAAAACACACCTATACTCATCACTAATCCCATACGCAACCGCAATATCAGGCACTTCAGCCATCACGCTCACGGCAGCCGCGTTCATCAGATCCAAAGCTCGGCGATCATTCGGTTTCTCGAAGCCATGTTTTGCAGACTGCCTTCCAATGCCAGACAGTAAGCATATAATTGATATTTGATCCCATGTAGTCTTTTCCGGTTTTGGTTCCCGGGATCAATTAATGAGAGAAGTACGGACTTATGGAACCCACGCCCGTCGATGCGGACGATTATCCAGGTGTTGGGCAAGAGCATATCACTTCTCTCGAAGGCTTTGACATATTCATATCTTGTAGACTTCAGCACTCGGCTTTCAGACGGAAGCAAGGAGAGGCATACTTGGAGTTCGCCATTCTTGCAGCTCACTGGTCTTCGCGTGGCTTGTCCTTTTATCAAAGGCTGAGACTGCGAGTAGAACCATGTTTTTTAGGTGTTCAGACTTTATGTCAATCCATTCATAGAATTGTAGGTTTAAGGCAAACGGTTAACAATCACGTGGCAGCATTTACGTGTGGTCACTCAAACGCGTTCTCGAAAATTAGAGGTTATCATGGTTTCATTTGTTTTTAATTTTCTTCTGGTATGCCGTTGTTACGTCGACAACGTGATACAGCTCAAAGGCCGCAACTACCAGAAACCCTTCAAACGCTTCAACGCCATGCTCTTGCGCGCAAGTGTCTAAAGATCCAGTCTTGTATCAGAACGCGAGGAGAAGGAGCCCAAAGATGGCAATCTGGGAGTGCCCCCAATCGAATCATTTTGGAGCGCACGGGTATGCAGTAGCAGGACGCCGGAGATGAACACACTATGAGAATCGCAGTAACCAATACCAGCCTGCCCCCGGCAATGCATGACTATTTTGGACGCGCTTGAGAAATTTGATCTTAAGATTACAGTATGGTCGATCGAGCCCGAGGAGGATAACAAGGCCAGACAAGGCGATGCTCCTCTGTGCCAGATTAGCTAGCATCAAGGCAGTAGTATAAAATGATCCTTACAGAGCACTCACTCTTGCCGCTTGGTGATAGCTGCAAGCTAATTGCCCCGAGGAGATGTTGGAGAATACGTTGGAGAGGTGGGGGACCACTTCGGAGACGAAGCGGAGTAGGGTGCTGAGCCAGGAGAGGTTGGGGAGCCATTGAAGTTAGGAGATGTAGGAGAGTAACTTCCAGCAGGACTGGTAGGGCTGTACATAGGCGACGTTGGGCTGTAACTCGCAGGAGACGTCGGCGAAGTAGGTGAGTGCTGCTTTGCCGCTGCAGCCCCGCCAAATTGTGGACTGGTGGGACTGTAGACTGGCGATGTCGGACTATTGAAACTGGGCGACGTCGGACTATAGCTAGGCGACGTGGGGCTGTAGTTTGGTGAAGATGGCGAAGTTGGGGAGTAACTGGGAGACGTGGGAGAATACGAGGGCGAGGTGGGTGAGATACCCGCTTGACCGAAAGCAGGAGAGGTAGGTGAGTATGTTGGTGATGTCGGGGTGAAGGCAGGACTAGCAGGCGAGAACCGCGGTGAGGACGCAAAACCCGGACTGCTGATGCTCATGCCAGGAGAAGTCGGAGAGTAGCCTGGTGAAGCAGGTGAGAAACCAGGAGACGTTGGACTCGTGTTGAAAGGACTGCTAGGGGAGTATCCTCCTCCCGGGCTGCGGGCTGAGTATGGGCTGAGACCGCCACCAAAGCCTTGAGGTTGGTACTCGGTGAAGCCGCCAGGAGTCTCCGCACCAGAGTTGACGATGGGCGAGAACGACGCGCCATAATCTGGCGATCCAAGATAGCCAGACTCTTGCATCGGAGAGCCACTGTCATAGGGCGTCGCTGCACCATCCGCCATTATGGTGCCCTTGATGCCGATGTTTGGCATGATCCCCAATCTTGCATTGTCAGAGATCACGGTATCCAGCATCTTCTGATCAAGGAAGACCTCAAGCTCGCCTGTTCCAAGAGGGGCTAATTGCCCGAGCATGACGTTCTCCGACACACCACGACAGTCGTCAAGTTCGCCGCATGCAGCAGCTTCAAGAAGAATTTCAACAGTCTCTTCGAAAGAACACCTCATCAAAGCACCGGTGTCTGCCCTATTGATGCCATGGCGTGTAATTGCCATGAGATGCCCACGAGATGTCATTACATCCACCAAAAGCGCCAAGTGGCGATGATTGACGTAGGAACCGTCAAAGGCTAACACTTGTGTCAATTCGCGCATGAGAGCAGATCTAGTGGCTTCGATGCCGAAGACCTCAAAGACCTCGATGAAGGAGTTGGAGTATGTTCTGGTAGGGTCCACGCCTGGGATGGTCAGGACTTGTCCAAGAGCAGTGCCACTAGTATCGAGAAACCACTCTCTGCAAAGTGGATCGTTCTTCTTCATCGTTAATGCACCTTCATCGGTCAAACGAAGTTTTGGTTTCTCGTTAATGAAAGCCCTCTCGATGCCAGGGACACCACGCAAGGTTAGTGTGTCGAGAACATGGTTCTCCAACCGCTTCAGCATGAGATCTTCCTCAAGATCGTCGTCTTCGTCACCCTTGCCGTGCTCTTGAATCATGCGAATTCGAATGACCTGCTCATCGGCGTTGTTATCACTGAAGATGACAGCAAGATCCTTTGCATAATTCTCCTTGATCTTAGCCGCGACGTCTTGCACCGTTAAGCCCTTATCGAGCATCTTCCGACGTCCAAGAATGATGCGAAGAAGCCATTTCGATTGTTGATGGGGATTGTCCGTATTATCCTCAGGTATTATGAAGTACGACTCAATCATGTCCAAATCGGCTTGGATAACCGTAGACTGCACGTCAGGATCGTAGTAGATTTCAGTTGTCTCAGTGACAGAGCGCAATGTGGTGTGCTCGACAGCGCTACGAAGTAGTTTCGCGGTCTCCTTGTCGCCAGTCCTGCCCTCTTCTTGATAGACCGTCATTGACGGAGTCTTGATGTTCTTAGCAACATTGAGGATCTCCTTGAGACGTGGCACACCAAGTGTGACGTTTTTCGACGATACACCAGCAAAATGGAAGGTGTTCAGTGTCATTTGCGTAGCCGGCTCACCAATGGATTGTGCGGCAAGCACACCGACCATCTCACCTGGATTGACAGCGGCACGGCAGAACCGACTCTCTATCTCGCCCAAGACATGCTGAAAGGCTAGCTTGTTCAGAGAGTACTCGGTCACCACGCGCTTGAAAGCGAGACGAGAGCGAAGATGAGCTTTAAATAGCAATGTGGCATTGTCCTGACCTTCTTTTGAGAGCTTGTCATCTCCACGAACAACAACGAGTCGATCCAGAAGGTCTCTAACCGCCGGAATGACAATTGTGGGATGAAGGTCGCTACGCGCTCCATCTTTAATCCTGAATGTAGTCTTGGCGGTTTCTAAGATGCGAAGAATGTTGATGGGTAGTTGCATCTGCTCAGTGTCGTCGTGTTTATTCTTTCGCAAGAAGGCTCGGTCGAGCTTGAGCTGCTCCCACTCCTCGTCAAGATATTGCTGAACTTCCACATCTCCAGCAATCTCGGCGGCGAGCTCCAAGACGTCGGGAGAGATGCCTGCTTTCGGGTCCATGAGGTCAACACGGAATTTCTTCTCGAATTGTTTGTCGGAGCAAGCGATGATGTCAACCCGTTGTGCTTCAATGTGGGAGCCATCCAACCCATCCTCACCATAGACAAATTGCACGATGTCTCCAAGAGAATTTCGTACAGTACCATCGTACTTAGCCATGACATCCTCTAGAGCTTTGACAAGACGTCGCTGGATGTAGCCAGTCTCAGCAGTCTTGACTGCAGTATCGATAAGACCTTCTCTACCAGCCATGGCATGAAAGAAAAATTCTGTTGGCGTGAGCCCTCTGAGGTATGAGTTCTCAACAAAACCTCTGGATTCGGGCGAGTAATCGTCCTTGGTAAAATGTGGCAGTGTTCGATACTTGAACCCGAATGGGATGCGCTTGCCTTCCACAGACTGCTGACCCACAACTGCGGTCATTTGGGAGATGTTGATGGTAGAGCCCTTTGACCCCGACCTGGCCATCTGAATGGCGTTATTGAGATCCTTCAGGCTCTTCTCCGTCTCTGCACCAGCCTCATCACGGGCAGCATTCAACGCTTTGGAGACCTTGCTTTCGAATGTCTCGCGTACGTTCATGCCCGGTAATGGCTCAAGCTCATTCTCAGTTGCACTTCGAGTAATCTCCGCAACATCAGCCTTGTGTTTGTTGACTGCGTTTTCGATTTGTTGAATAGTGTTTCGATCTGGAATAGTGTCACCAATACCGATGCTGAAACCATTGTGCAGTAACCAATAGTTGACAACGGTTTGGGCTCCATTGAAAAAGTTCATCGCAACTTCAGGGCCTTTCTCATTGAAGATGATGTGGATTATACCACCGCCGCTGGCTCCAACAGACTTCTTGCTAAACAGTCCGTACATCAGCTCGCCGCCATGTACAAAGAGTCCGTCGTCATTCGCCGGCGAGAGACCTTCTTCGCTGCCGCGAATGAGGTTCAGACCTTTTGGAATGACCAAGCTGATGATTTGCTTTCCGGTCCACTTTGGACGTGGCTTGAGGATAGCGGGTTGAGGAATGACCCCGTCCCAGTCCGGCACCCAGAGAAGGATATTCATCACTTGCTCTTTGGTCAGGAAGACGTCTCTGCGGCACATCTTGTAAACACCGCATAAGGTGTCTTGAACGATACCCATTAAAGGGCCGTTGCGTTGTGGCGAAACTATATTAAGTGGCACCATGCAAAGCTGGTTGATCTCCGCTCTTGTCTCCTCGCTTTGCGGCACATGCAAGTTCATCTCGTCACCATCAAAATCCGCATTGTAAGGGGACGTGACTGAAAGGTTGAGCCTGAAGGTTGAATAGGGCATAACTCGAACGCGATGGCCCATCATAGATTCCTTGTGAAGCGAAGGCTGCCGGTTGAAAATAATGTAATCGCCGTCGACAATGTGACGCTCGACTTTCCAGCCATATTGCAAGGAGATCTCGCCAGCGCGCTTGTGATGACGTAGGTCAATCCTCTCCCCAGAGTCACGAATAACGTATTTAGCACCTGGGTGCTCATTGGGCCCATTCTTGACCAGCTGATGAAGCTTATGGATATTGTAAGGCGTCACAGTTTCGGGATATGTTAACGTCTTCGCTATGCTTCGTGGAACACCAACCTCGTCCAGTGATAGATTTGGATCACCTGTGATGACCGTACGCGCTGAGAAGTCTACGCGCTTGCCCATCAAATTGCCTCGCAGCCGGCCTTCTTTGCCCTTGAGGCGAGCGCGAATAGACTTAACTGGCCGTCCAGACTTTTGTAGTGCTTGCGGTTGGCCGGCAATATCGTTGTCCATGTAAGTAGCGACATGGAATTGGAGAAGGGCTTCAAATTCGCTGACCACATGTGCCGGGGAACCCTCTTGTTCACATCGCCTCACGTTTCCATTCGCGCGGATTATGTCTCCAAGCTTGTAAGTTAGGTCATCCTCGCCGCGCATGCCTTGTCCAGTGCCGTCAACTGATATGCTGGGTCGGACTGGAGGTGGAGGGACAGGAAGGACAGTAATGATCATCCATTCGGGCCTCGCATAGTCATTGCTCAGGCCCATCTTCTTGATGTCTTCAGTAGAGATGTGGCGGAAGATATTGAGGGCCATTTGTGGTGTTATCGATTTCTTTTCTGGCTGTTGATTTTCGTTCTCTTCATCGCCTTTCTGAGCCTTCCAGGTGCCGGTAAGCCTAAGCCCTTCCCGTCGTACCTCTGGTTGGAGATTGCCACAACCGCCGTGCTTCGAGGTCTTCTTTCCCTTTTCTAATTTCGAGCCATAGTCACCATCGTCGACTGTACTCGTCTCACAGATTAGCTTTGGTTTGCAGAGTCGCCATATGGCATCGAATCGTCTCTTTGGATCTCGTTGGCGTAGAGCGTCAGCGAAGGCCGGATTATCATGCTTCACGTTACAGATGTCAGCAGGGATCAGCGAAAGAAGATCGGTCATCCCGTGAGGGATGACTAACTTCATCTACTAAGGGCTTGCCACAGTTGTGGCAAACTGTCTCCAGTAATTTCTTGATTTTAGTCATGAAACCTGCTGTATGTTTAGCGAGCTGCAAGTGGATAGGGTTGCGCGGATTAACTCATACCGACATGGAACACCGGCGTCGCAAGCTCTATGTGGCCGAAGTGGCCAGGGCATTCAGCCATGTGCTCGTCGCAAGTCGCGCACTTGAAGGAACGATCGATCGAGCCAAGACGAGGATCATTCAAGCCCTTTTCCCTCGGTCGTTGCTTCTGCTCATCCTATTGAGTAGTTTCAGCATCTCAATCATGGGTCCCAAGGTCCAGCGTAATGCTCAAGACCGCACTTACCATTGTCTCCGGATACTCGATATGAGCTACGCTCATATTCTTGATCTCCTCTGGCGAGAGAAGTCCAAATTGGATTTCCTGAATGGAGCGCAGCGGCGCGCTTGAGTATTGGAAGTTGAGGTTCGCCATTCTGACAAAGAGTAGTCGCAAGTGAGAGATGGCGGCTGAATTTTCACTCGGAGCTGTGAGTCTGGTCTATCCCAACGATCGCTCCAACCACGTCTTCCTCCGCCTCAAACGTGCTTTTCCCCTTGCGAAACCTTCCTTGAGACTTCACGCCTAGCCTCGCGCAACGATATCGGCGTAGTGGCCGCCCGCCAGGCCTTGGGCAAACCCTGCCACCAGGGCGCCTCTGACTGTCGTTCTCTCCTAGGAAGCCGTTGTCGATTCCGGAAATTGGCGTGATCGCGTTATTACTTCGACGGTGCAACTTTGGGAGAGATGTCGCGATGCTGGACGCGATATTCTTAGGTCTCGGATGGGGTGATGTTTGATGTAGTGATTGTCAAGGAGTTGGTCGCCTCACTTAGGTTGTGATCGCTAAAGAAGTGCCAGCAGAGCCGCATTTGCTTATGTAACTAACCCCGGCGCCTTGACTGAAATGATCCAACGATCTGCCTGAGAGTCTCCTTGATGTTCGATGATGTGAAGCCTACGAAGATAGCAAAGATTGTCGGTTCAGATCAATGCTATGACTCTTTGCAAGTACCCCACTGCACGACTGGACGCTAAACTACGGCTGAATCATGAATCTTTCACTTATTGATCCCTTTGTTCTTGCGCAAGATTACCCAGACTCACTTACCGGCAAGCTTCGTAAGCGTCAGGTATTTGGACCTTCGAATGTCTGTATCACAGACTGACTCTCAGAGAAGGAAGTGGGCATGCGACTTGCATTCGCTTCAATCGCAAAGGGGACTTTCTGGCTTCTGGAAGGGTACCACAGCTATATGACCCGTTTCCCGGAGGTCGCGTCACTGACTTTCCGTAAAGGTCGATGGCACGATCGTAATCTTCGATGTGGAGACAAACGGCGTTGCTCGTAAATTACGAGGCCATACACGCCAAATCCAGTCGTTGAGGTAGCACCAAGCACTTCTTCCAAGAGCTGCGAAAACGTGTTGATGGATCATAGTTGGTCTCGCGATGGACGGTTTCTACTCAGCTCTTCTCAGGACTGGAAATGTGTACTCTGGGATTTGAGGGACGGCTCGAGAATCCGAACGGTTAAGTTTGAAGCGCCGGTCTACATCGCAGAGCTTCATCCATTCAACCAGTCAGTGGGACACAGGGCACACAGCTTGGACTCGAAGCTGATGTTCTCCAATAGCTTTCTTTTCGTCGCTTCCCTTTTCGAGGACCAACCTATGCTGGTTGACATCTCCTCTACTATTCCAGTCAAACGTACCTTGCCTTCTGCCCCAAAGCGGCCCCATATCGATGGGGAAGAGTTGAACGAAAAGCAACTGGTGCAAGATGCGAAGCACTCGACTTGCGTTACCATTTTCACTGCGTTGGGCAACCACATAATTGGCGGCACGAGCAAAGGCTGGCTGAATATAATCGAGACGGAGTCATGTGAGACCATACATTCGACCAGATTGTGTAATGGCGTGGTAATATTTCTGCGACTCAATGCATCTGGACGGGACATGGTAGTCAATTCGAGCGATCGAGTCATTCGGACCATTCCGATGCCGGACTTGTCGCACGTGGATCTAGACATCGACAACATCAAGATTGAGGTGGAGCATAAATTTCAGGATGTGGTTAATCGACTCTCTTGGAATCATGTCGCGTTCAGTTCAACTGGAGAGTACGTCACGGCGTCTACATATATGAATCACGATATCTACGTCTGGGAAAGAAGTCATGGCAGCTTGGTCAAGATCTTAGAAGGGCCAAAAGAGGAGCTCGGAGTTGTGGAGGTATGGTTCTGTCGAACTTGTCTACTCTGATATGTATCGCTAACGTCGACAGTGGCATCCACATCGACCATTAGTCGCGGCCTGCGGTCTGGAATCTGGTCGAGTGTATCTATGGTCGATCATCACACCGCAGCGCTGGTCAGCACTTGCTCCTGATTTTGCCGAAGTCGAAGAAAATGTCGAGTACATTGAGCGGGAGGACGAATTTGACATCCACCCAATCGAAGAGATCCACAAACGACGTTTAGATCTAGAAGATGAGGATGTTGACGTTTTGACAATCGAGCCTGTGAAAGGAGAGTTTGAGGATGAGGCTTTCCGTATGCCGGTGCTGTTGGGCATTGATGACAGCGAAAGCGAGGAGGAGATTGTGGCAGTTGGGCCAGGGACCATGCGGCGGAAGAGTCCTGGTGAAGGAAGAGAATGGATGAATGGAACCGAAAGCGCAGGGAGTGGAGAAGAGCGTGGAGCGGCGAAGAAGCCAGCCACAAATGGCTCCTCTAGGTCGCAAAATAAGATAAGAAGACGTTGAGATCAACTCCTTGGTTCATTTTTCAGGCGTTAATTTGAACACCACCGTAACCTGCATAGTCCTCTTATCGCGGTTGAAGGCCTGTTGCCCGTGTTAGTCACCTTGGCATTGTCGTTTCAAGTAGAGCAGCAATATGTGGATTTTTTTGGTAAAAAAGAATAAGCTATGGTGTTGTTGTTGTGAACACAATTATACCCAGATATACGGTTGCAGGACTCCTTGGTCAGACAACTCTTCGGCTGTGTTACATATCACGACAAAAGCCCGAGTTGCCGCATCCGTCGACATCTGAACTTCCGAAAACGCTTCCAGCACCGAACAATGAATTTTGACGAAGCTTTTAGAAACGAAACAACCTCTTCACCAAAGACGTCAACGCTCAATTCTCGCGTTGAACATAGGTCAGTTATTAGATTGTCGGATTTTCGCCTGGCTCAAACAGTCATTGAGGACCTTCAGGCGGCTTTGACCCACCAGGTTTGCCTGACAACAGTCGACCGTGGACCTAAGTACTTGTATATTAAGTATGGCTAGAGGCAAGAAAGCCGGTCCGAAGGAGAGAGAGCAAAATGCTGAGGAGGAGGAGGAGGAGGAGGAGGAGGAAGCAGCAGTGGAGCCGGATGTGGAGGAAATACCAAGCCTCTTCCCTTTCGGTCTTCCCTCCATTCCTCAATTGGTCAGACAGATAGGGATCAAGGGGGAAAAGAAGAGACCGAGGGGCGGAAAGAAGGTCCCGAAGAAGGATCCAAAGGAGGAGGACGACGAGGCATCAGAATCTGATTATGATGAGCCTCAGACCGTCATCGCTCATGGCAGAACAGTGGGCAGTGCCACGAGCGATGACAAGAGGCTTCATCAGTCCCCTGCGATGGCTCGATTCCTCAACTCTCAATCTGGCTTAGGTGGAAACTGGGAAGGCGTAAGAGGTCTGGGCGAGGGCGCGGAGGGTCTGGCGAGCTTATGGCAGCGCCGTGACGATAACGGCACTGTTGTTCAGGTAAATACATCGTGTGCGTGTCAAGACTAGGCTAATTCCTACTTTTTCCTGGTAGATGATCGTCATAAAGGAGACAAAGGAAGATATTTGGGAGATGAACGGCGGCGACAGAGAACTACACGAAGCACGAATCCTACGGAAATTGAAACCAGCTAACTGTCCCAATATTATCAGACTGATCAATTACAAGCGGTTTTCAGATGTTACAACACATCGGCTATATCTGCAATATTGCCCTCATGGGGATCTTGAGAAACTTGCCAAAAGATATAGAAGATGGAGGTAGGCCCTCCAAGACTCCTCGCTTTCAAGCTTGGGCGGATCTCTAATTTGAGGACTACAGACGACACTTCCCAGAACCTTGGTTGTGGTACGTATTTTCCAGTATGACCAAAGCCTTCGTGGTTTTGCAGCAAGGAAGTATGCAGCATTCGGTGGCAAAGTGGAAGGAGATCGTTCATCGGGATATCAAACCGGCAAATAGTATGTGCCACTTGCCAGTACGGCAACCCAAGCTCATGATGTTACAGTTTTTTTGGGCAGAGCGATCATGGAGGACCCCGACGAACATTACCCAGAACCAACGCTCTCTGATTTCGGACTATGTATAAGAACTGACCCGGATGATCCAAAGAACCCGGAAAGGTACCATGGCGTAGGCAGTAACCCGGCACCGGTGAGTATCATTGCGCCAAGACTTGTGTCCTTTCTAATAACTCAGGAACAAAATGAAGACCTAAACCCAGGATTCACGCAACGCCTTTCGTCGTGGACTAACGTGTGGCAACTTGGGTCAGTGATGTATGGGTTGATTGTATTGAAGGAATTGCGCTCTCAAAGGAGATACAGATCGGAAGACGGAGAACAGGCTTTCCCGGACAAAGATCGGACCCCGACATACAGCAGGCAGCTCTTGGATGTCGTACTGCAATGCTTGAGGAACGATCCACATCGGAGACCAAGCCTGAAAAAGTTGCACGCCTATGTGCAGCAGTGTTCCGACACCTGCCTAGCCGTGGTGGACAAGCCAGAGACACCCGAATTCAAACTCTACTATCGCGGCAACGAGATCAACAGCATGCCCACCGGCTTCTACAAACCGGGTGCCAATTCCGCGAAGAATCTTGACGAGGGCGCTTATATCCCAAAGCATGATGGAACCAGGGACCCCCTGCGCCCGCCAAGCCTTAGACGTTTCAACCCCTACGAGGACACTAACACCAACTTCTTTGAGAACGCACAGCCGCAGTTCAGGCAGCCCCCTATCGATGAAGAAGAGTCGGAAATCGAGGAAGATGCGGTTAGTTTTAGATCTGCTGTTGGGTTCGAAAGTGACTCGCCAACACCTCCGCCGCGGAGCGACGAAGAAGACGAAGATTTTGATGACGACGACGACGCTGGTGACGACGACGACGCTGGTGATGACGACGACGCTGGTGATGACGACGACGCTGGTGATGACGACGACGCTGGTGATGACGACGCTGGTGACGACGACGACGACGAACCTCCGCCAAAGAAAGTCAAGCTGGGTGGAGAAGGTAAGTTGGTTGCATATCATTTCATACACAACAATCGCAGCTGAGGAATAATTTCCAGAAGACCCCGGTGTACCAGGCGTGGAAAACCCTCCTCCCGATCAAGGCAAGCAGGGTGAAGAAGGTATGTCGGTTGCGCTCCTTTTCAAAGGCAAGGACTGTGGCTGAGAGAATATTCGCAGAAGAACCCGAAGCACCAGGTAAGCTGCGGAGGAGCCTCCGCCTGCTCCAAAAGTATCTTAAACAGGGTAAAAAATGGTACGAATCTCATAAGAGCTCTAAATACAAAGTCACTAATAGGTCTTGGTTCAGACGACGAACAAGCTTGGGCAACAACGATAGAAGTGTTTCTATCCAATGGCAGAAGGTGGTGGAAAGACTTCAAGACCTGCCCTCTCAATCTCATTCTGGGTCCTCAGTCCAGCATCCCAGCGCTGTTTCAACTATGTTCGTTCTGCGCCCATTTGACTCCATGAAGGCGTGGATCTATCTAGTTCATACAAGTCAAGCTATATTTGTCTTTGTATCGCTGTTCGCTAAGTTCATATAGCCATTGCTATTGCGTTATGACACTTTTGCTGTTCGGTCTCGTCCCAGACTCTCGAGATCGACGCTTGACCGGTCAAGCATTTCAACCTACGCTGCCAGATTTACTAGGGCAGCGAGTCCCCGACACACTGGTTCACTAGGATTTACTTGTCAAGACTCAAGCACGTGCGTTCAAAAGGCTGTGTTCAGATTCATGTTTCGACCGTATCTATCCGCACTTGGTATTCAACTTACCCGAAGCTCTCATCGTATCATATCCACGTTCTGCACTTCAATCGCAACACCGAGAGGTCTCGCGGCCATGAACTCCGACGTAGCTCCGCACCCTAGCTGTGCAGAACCACGTCTTTGTCCCCAAAGCTTCGTAAACTCCATAGCCTCACCATCCTTCGAGCCTTCCTTCAAGCGTCTCCAAAGCCTAAGACACAGCCGCCGCCCGCATCGCCCTCTGCCACGCCGCCCAAGCCAGCGAGGACCCCATCAACCTCGCATCGTTCCTCCTCCCCGCTTCTCCATACGAGTTGAGAAGCCTATCCATGTTGCCTTGACAGAAAACATCCAAGCTGACCTGGCAGTTGACACAGGCTCTCAACGGACATCCTCCACAGATGGATGTAGCTAGGCCTGTACAAACGGCACAAGTCGTCTGGCGCATGTATGACTTGGCGTGAGTGGGGGGTGACGAGGGTGCGGGGAGGGATTTCCAGGAGCCGTGGAAGGCGTGAGTGCCGATTAGGTAGCGCTGGTTGCCGCAATCGCGACACATCACGCTTGGCTGCGTATTGGCTTCGTCGGTCTCGTCTGTTTTGTCAGCTCCGTCTGCTTTGTCAGCTTCGTATGCTTCCTTTTTGAAGCGCACGCCGCCCGGTATGCCCCAGCACTGCTCTCCTTGACACCAGTGGCATTCGTCCTTGTTGTCCGTGCACAGGATCATGGTCAGGTCCATTTGTTCTAAATGTAGAGGGATACGGCGCATGATCTCATTCCTGGGTGTTAAGCCGTCGTCAGTATAGCTTGGCCCTCTGAGCAGTCCTGAACCATCCCCAGATGGAGGCAACAGGCCGTCTGAAGTCTTCTCTGGTCCAAGCATCTTGTCGATATACTTCAAACCTCGAAGCCGCTGCTCATGACCGCTATAATCGATCCCTTTCTCTTTGCCCCATTCGATCCAGCATTCAGCCCCCATGCTCTTGAGCTTGATCGCGCCGCGTAGCGTTCTTGGTAAGTCTCCTGGGCGAAACCTGCGTTCCAGTCGTGCCCGAATGTCCTCCAAAGCCAACTCCCGGAGTTCTGGCGATGGAAGGAGTTGTTCCAGATCTGTGATCGCAGTTCGTTCTTGTCGGTTCTGACGGTCCAGTTCTTCGCGTATGTGCAAGTAGCCCCTCTCCTTTAGTGCAGATGGGTTGTATGCCTCGAGAAGTAGGCCAATGGGCGTCGGAGTCGGGCTGCCTAGACCGGTCCCATCGAAGGAATAGCTAGAAGCAATGGGATCTAGTTGTGACTGGCTGGGTTGAGCATTGTGAGGGTGACATAGCGAGGTCTCCAGAAATGGCTTGTCTGCCAAGTTCATATATCTGTCCACGGGCTCCGCCGAGGTGATCTCCTGTTCCTCTTCCAGTTTTGATCTTGATAGTGAATCTTCTTTTACTTCAGTTCCTGCTTTTGGTGAAGTAAAAAAAAACTGTGATTTGTCAGTCCGGCCTCGACCCAGATCAAGGAAGGTGGCTATTTTATGGCTCTGGGCCTCAATATCGACAAAGGGTAGCATACCGCTGGGACTACAGCAGTGAGCACAGCAGTGAGCACAGAAGTGCGAGTCAGGGATAAGTGCTGAGGCTTATTTGACTAGGGTCCGAATTAGCTCTTGCACGAACTCGAGCAATGAAGTTTAGATCACGTACTGGTTGAGATACCTGTGGATATGTACCTCTCACATTTCCAAAAGCTGTCTGTTGCTGTGGGGCGTGTGTTGGAACAGTTGAGGCATCCCCAGTAGTGATGCTTACTTGACAGGTAGAGTGATCTTTAAATCCGTGATCGCGTACACGAGACAGCTGTATTGGCATCAGAAACCACGTCTATTCAACGGAGAAAGTATAGCGTCGATGCAGAAGCTTAAGTGACCGCCATAGTCACAACTTACCTCCTCATCTAGGAGTTGCTTGAGCCTTCCACTAACACCGCTGCTTGGCACCACTGGCGTTTTGTTGCTAACATTTTCAGGACCACTTGACGTTGTCGTCTGCTGTGGCTGTCCATTGGAAGAAGGATTTGCTGGCTGTACTTTAGCTCTCACATCCCCTGGTGTCATTATGGCTCTGGGTGCTGCAGGAACAGTCTCGCCCAGGGCTAGATTCGCTCCGTCAACATTGCTTTCACCGTCTGCGAAGGGAAAAGTGAAATGAGGTTGAAGAGTTGTCTTAGTGTAGGGTGATCTACCTTGATCCATGACTTCTGAAGCTCTAGCTCTTTTGCTCCTTGATCCAGTGGTGCCTACCATTCTGGCACAAATTGGGCAACTCGGACGTGTGTCGGACAGACAGTAAGAAACAGGTGCGAGTCAATGTCTTCTTGAGGACTCGTAGAAGTCAGCGCCTCACGCTCTAGCGCAAGATGAGAGAACATACCGGAAGGTTTGAGATCACGTTCAATGGGACGTGTTGTGAAGTGCACGAACTTCAAGCAAGATCTTTAGAGTAATGATTCCGGTCGTCTGCCGTTCATTTGGGAAGCGTTGGTCAACACAAAATCTGGAATATGATTTGTGAGGTGTTAGGGCTCGGTAACCGCGTACTACCGCATCTCGGACACGCTTGCAATCATCCACACTCACAATTCCTCATGAACATACCTCAACTGGGGCTTTGACCTGCGAGAAATACGCTATGAAGTTGTTCAACGGGTATCTAGTGGATCTCAAATGTAGTATGGAACTGGTAGAAAGATTCGTGCGCGCAGAAAGAGATCGCTAGCATGAATGTGTTCAAGATCCCCGACTTAGGCAGACGGCTTCCAGACGCAGAGAAAGAGGAAGAATGGAAATATCTCGTTTACACTCGTTCAGTTGAGCTCTGCCCAGCTTTTCCACTAGGCTTCAGACTTTCCTCCATTGCCCGCTTCAAATCATCATCATCATTATCACGACCACTGTCGTTATGTTCTTTCGACTTTCCCGTCAGCTCAAGCCGCCTTCTGTGCTCCTGCTCGGCCAAGCTCTGCTTCTTCACATATTCAAGCACAATATCTTCTTCAGTCTTAGCCCGAGCATTGTCTTCCTCGCGCAGGGTGTGGGCTTGTTTGGATGCGTCTATTGCTTTCTGCAACTCCTGATCTTGTTCCGCCGCAACGTCCCCTGGGCGTACATCAGATGATACGTTTTGCTTTGACAGTTCTATTGCTTCTTGAATATTTTCGTCATCATCGGTCTCTATGCCTGAGTCGTCCCACTCGTTATTTGCAGCCTCTGAGTGTTGCTCGTTGTGAGATTGGTGCTCTTGCAAACTACGGTGTAGGGTTTCTTCAAGAACCCGGTCTTGGTCACTTGCGCCATCTTTACCACTATGAGGATCTGCCAGAGTTGCTGATGCGCGCCCCTGAGATGCCTCCGCAACGCTCGCTTGTATAGCGCGATTGAGGGCTTCTTGCTCATCGCCTTCTTGCTCAGCAAGCTGAAGCTCCGCTACACTTGCTCTGATGGCTCGTTCAATAAGTTTGTCTTGTTCTGGATCTCCGCGAGATGTTGCAGTCACCGATCGCTGGATTGCTTCCTCAAGTTCAGAGTGCTCTGGAGCGTTCCCGCCACTCCCCGGATCGGTATGTGATTGACGGTGGCCAGATCGTGATCGTGAGAAATATGGACTTTGCGACGCTGCTTTGGCCCCAGGTTTCTGCTTCTTTCGCTGCTTCTCTTCGGCAAACTTCTTCCGTTCATCGAAACTCATGTGTCTCGTCTTCATAAACCCACCAGGAGATGTTTCGCCATCCTTACTTGGCTTCGATTTGCCGCTGTTGAGCTTGAGCTGGACGGTGTGCCAGCGGCTGATTATATCAAGCCGTTCCTCTTCAGTGGAAGACTTCCATTCCTCGTAGCCTTGAGCGGTACGCGCGGCAATGATATAGTTCTGCACACTAGACCCCATGTGTTTCTGGATCTCTTTATAGATCCCTTTGAACGTGTATCCAGGGACACCCCAAACAGCTAGAAGAGCCGGATCAGTATTGTCTCAAACATAAGGAGTATACATGGTCTACCAGCTCCAGGCTTCAGAACTACACCACCAATACCCTTGCCAAAGCCCTTGAGCAGCCCTGAAACGCCTTCCTTCTTCGCGCCCTCGAGAGGCTGGGTCACGAGACCCGAAATGCCGTCATAGAAGCCGAAGCCAAACTCCTGTAAAGTTGTTAGAAGACTCTAGACGGCTTACAGCTCCGTACTTACTCTGCCAGCCGCTTTGAGACCACTCTGAATTCCGGTAATCTTCTCCTGTTTTCGTACGCTCTCGTCTCCATATAATTTGGGAGCGTTGTGAAACCCTCTGGCAAGACCTAGGGTGAAGTCCATTGGCGACTTCATGCCTGCACCAACAATTCGGCCCACCCCTTTTCCAGCACCGAGAGCGGCTTCGAGAGATATTTGGCCAGACCCAGACAGAGATCGACGGTGCTGAGGTGCGGGAGATCCGGAGCTGGAGCGTTTGCCTAACCCAGGTCTAGTAAGGTTGCCACTCATAGCCTGTGCCATCGAGTTCCTTTGAGGACTTGGGGATATGGAAGGTGAAGCTGCGGGTTGCTCATTGGACATGTTAGGCTCATTTCCAGTCTCGGTCGATGATGCGTTCTCCCTCGTATTTGCTCCTAAGAAACATGTCATGACATTGCGTGGCGGTATTCTTTCGTATGCTAAGGACTTACCACCATCTCCCATCGGGTCACAGCGATCATCCGCAGGTAAAGGTGCTTCAGAGCTAGCGTTTGTTGACTCAGGCGTTAGGTCGGTGGTGCTTAATTGATCGATAGGAGTCGAATCTTGACCTGTGTCAAGGCTCTTTGACCCCTCCGACGGCTTTACCTTCAAAGCCCTCAAGATCTCAACAGGAAAGTCTGCAAACCCCATCATAAGGCTCCCAAGCGTGCCCAGAAGGGCAGCAGTACCGCCAGATATTGGATCCCACGGGCCATCTTCTGAGTCATACTCACGAGGCCGATAACTGAACGACTTTAGCACGAAGAGCAACCAAGATTTCATAACTAAGACTCACAGCTTGAGGGTATTGAAGTCTAGGAGTCCCTCATTACTCAGGACCGTTGCTGCGAGTGCACTCAGTCTAATGCTGGTACGCTTCACCCGCCAAACCGCGGCACGGCTTGGCGCCAGCGCACATCGTAAGGACTCTACATCCAACTTATCATGGAAGCTGACCGCCCCGACGTCAGAGCCTTTCTCAGAACTTATCTTCGCACCCAAGTCCTGGGCTTTTTGCAAAGCTGTAGGCTTAAGTGCTTCAAGAATGGCATCAGCAAGGTTGTCAGCAGTGAGCTGTTTGTACGGTATTGGCCGCGGTCCAGCTCCTGCTTTTGCCACCATGGCACCCCAGAATGGCTGATCTCCGAAGAAAGGCACCACCACAGTTGGCTTCCCGCATGCGATTCCGGCTGCTGTTGTGCCTGCACCGCCATGATGCACCACGCACGACACATGCTTGAAAAGCCAATCATGTGGAACATTACCGAGCATGAAAACACCTTCTGGTACCCCTAGCTCATCACCACCAAATCCACCCCAGCCTTTCGAAACTAATGCACGTTGACCGGTTGTCTTCACGGCTTCGAAGATCAGCTTTGTCATTCCATTAGGATCATCCACGACTATGGACCCAAACCCAATATAGATTGGTGGCGGGCCAGCGTCTAGGAACGCCGCTAAATCCGGTGCTGGAGTATAGTCTGATGCCAGAGAGAGGAAGAAAAATCCAGAGATGTTGATGTGGGGACCCCAGTCCTTGGGTTTTGGTATCAAAGCTGGCGACCTGGCATGACATCCCATTAGCGCAGTGCAAGGAGAGCTTCAGTATCTGTCATTAAGACGTTGTACTCACCAGCAGTATGTATATGGTATTCTGAGTCGACTAGCCATACCAGGCGCCCACATCAGGCTGATTGCTTCCAATCCCAAGCTTTTCTCCCTGAATCTATTTATGATGTCCCCAAGACCTTGCCAAGTCATCATCTCGACGAGCGCATAGCTTACAAAATTCGTCAAGCTAGCATCTGCATTGGATGACTGTATGTTTGCAAGAGGATGTGGAAATGCTTGGGTCGGCGACCATGGCATGCTGTTGAGTTTGGGTCAACTGATTTTATCATAGTAGGTATAGGGAGAACTCACGTAAACATCAAATGCAATGGGATGCCTAGCTTCTCAGCGCAATGAACGTGTGCAAAACTAGGGGGATTTGCGATAATGGCATCCGCCACGAAAGGCTTATTAGCAGGGTTACTACCAACAGATATGCCACTATCGAAGCTTATGCGACTATCCGTTTGAGCATCTGAAGCTTCAACCCCAGTTCCATCGCCTGCTTCAATGCACGATCTCCAACAGCCTTTGACAATCTCGTACATCCCTTTCCGTCTCTTACCCACATCACCGCTGCGTAAAGAATCCATCCCTGGCATGAGTCCAGGGTTCTTGACCATGAACGCCATGAGCTCGGCCGGGTCACCGCCTATGCTGAAGAACTCCAGTCCATTCTCCTCCACGAGCTGCTTGAAAGTAGGGTGGGTCGCTAGACGTACTCGATGGCCGTAGGTCTGCTTCAAGACCTTACCTAGTGACACGAAGGGCTGGACATCGCCACGGGAACCCACGACGTGGATGACAACATTGAGCGGTGGAGGCGGCGCTTGATCAGGCTGTCCACCTAGGTAACGGGGTATGTAACCGGGCGGATGCTGTTCTTCTTCAAGATGAAGGTTCAGTTGGCTTCGCAACGCAGGCACCAACAAATTCGACAGTCTGCGAGACTTCTGATTGATGTTGATATTCACACGGCCATCACCTAGACGAACTTCTGTTAGCCCTCATACTTCCAACGATCCGCGTCGCTGTTCAACATACTTGCAACTCTGGCTCGGGTATCGAATCCATCTTGACTGATGTCAACTTGACCATAGGTCTCGCTATACGCTGGTGGAGGTGCTTGCTCTATCGGCGTCTCGACATCGTCTTCTAGCGTTCTGCCAGAAAGAGACGAGTTGGGGGCATCTGTTCCAGGTACTTGTAGAGCGGTATCTGTGCTATTTGACGATGAGTCCATTCTGCAAGATGTCAGAGACGCCTGGCACATTTGGCTGGTTATGTTCACATACGCTGAGCCGATAGGATTATCTGACCCTCGATGCGTGGTCTGGTCTGTAGAATGGTCTGGTTGTTTTTCTGATCTGACGCGATTTGGGGATCTTGGAGGCACTTCTGGTGTCTGATCTGCGTTTGCTGCTGCTGCTGCCTCAGCCTGAGCAACTAGAATCTGTGGATGTTCACCCTCATCTAATGGATCATCTTGATGGTTATGAGGCGTAGAAGACATGTTTAAGGGCCTTGGTTCAACGGCGGGCTCTGCTACTTCCTTCAAGTTTCCTAATGCTGCAATGATGAATATTGCAGAGGACTATCAAATCATGGAGGCGACCCACTGAATATAACCAAAGGTAATATTAGCGTCGACGATATGAGACCATAGGGTACTCGTCAGCTCGGTCCTTGTACCTGCAGGTCCAGGCTTCACCCATAGGGTCAGGACGAACACGGAGCAGACTAGGGGTGAACAGTCCCGACTCTCCTTCTTACGGAATACACCGATAAGTTCGTAGCATCTATCTTCCTAAACCCCTGGATGAGCAACGGAAGATTGCAGGTGCTCGTTGTGAGTAATCGTATGGGAGTTATTGCCAGTTATTTAATCTGTTGCTTCAATTACGTCTTGAATATGATGCGGGGAGCCAACAGATGGACTGATGCTAACTACATTCACAAGGATGACAGAAGCTTGTTTGGGTGCACTGCCACTGTACGTCATCATACGCTCTGTGGCTTTGATCAACACCCTGACTCGCTCGACAAGCTACCCCAATCATCCATGTGCGGCTCCGGATAAGGCCACGGGCTTTCCCCACCGTAATGGTATGAGTTTGTACCGAGGTTCATTCTCGTCAGCGCCCATGCTGGAGAGAGTTAGCGATGGATCTTCCGGGTTACTTAGAGTCTCAATTCTCGCGGGTATTAGGATCTGAGCCCCGAGATTGGAATACGACTCTCTCTACGTAAGCACACAATCGAGCTCGTTCGAGCTGTGCTGTTCTACATCATTATATCACGGTCGACATAGTCGTACAGTCACTGCATTATCTTTCCCAATGGCCGTTGCAGGAGATCCCCGATTGGGGGATATTGATCCAGAGCTCGAGGAGGTACATACGAGGTGCCAGTACTCTGTCGCTGTTCTATATTAATTGACATTGAATAGTTCCTCAAAAAAGCGCCCCCACCACCAGTCCTTACTGGCGATATACACGCCCTTAGAGTACGTTTGCTAGAGGCCAAACGAGCCCTTACCCAATCCGTTCCCAACGCCGCCGTTGGACTTTCAGAGAGAGATCACCAGATCCCCACACGCGATGGTACCAAGATTACTGTCAGGGTATACACGCCAGACAAGGAAGTTCAAGGCGGTCACCCTCTTTTTGTGATATTCCATGGTGGCGGATTCTGTCTCGGAGCTCTGGATAGTGAAGAGTTGAACTCGAGATTATTTTGCGAGAAACTTGGATTTGTCGTCGTCAACGTCGACTATCGCCTCGCACCTGAGCATCCTTTCCCTACGCCGATCAATGACGCTTGGATGCCGTCAAATGGGTATGATGCCCGAACATGAATCTCGTCCTTAGTTCATGCTTATACTCGATCCTCGCAGGCAGCCTCCAACGCCTCGGCGTTGAAAGCTGACCCAAAGAAAGGCTTCATTGTGGGCGGAATTTCCGCTGGCGCCAATTTCTCCGCCGTGATCAGCCACCTCGCCCGTGACGAGCACCTCTCTCCATCTCTGACGGGCGTCTACCTGAGCATACCAGCAGTTGTCGATCCCAACTCCATGCCCGAGAAGTACAAATCCGAATTCCTAAGTCACGAACAAAACAAAAACGCTCCGATCTTAGGCAGTGAAAGTATCGATATGTTCATGGGTACGTAGCGTGCATCTCCCCCACATCCAAGACACGCAGATCATGAGTTCCATGTGGCTGACATTTATCCATCTATCTAGCATCCTACAAACCCGATCGAAACTCCCCGCTCTACTCCCCTTTCCTCCACCCGAACGGCCACAAGAACCTCCCACCGACATACTTACAAATCTGCGGCATGGACCCTTTGCGGGATGAAGGGCTGATCTACGAGCGCGTGCTGCGCGAAGAATGCGGTGTGAAGACTAGGTTGGATATGTATCCGGGTCTGCCGCATGGGTTCTGGAGTTTCTTCCCGAATTTGAAGAGTAGTCGGAAACTGTTGGAGGATACGCTGAAGGGGGTGGAGTGGTTGTTGGAGCAGGGACGGCAGTGATGCGCACAATTTTGGATAGTGCAGCAGATAAGACTATGCATCGTTACGTTAAGATGCGGCTTTGATTGCTGTTGATGAATGGAACCCTGTGAGAAAGGCAACGAATCTCGTGCTTCCCAGCTACACCATATCCATGCACAGCATCACCGAGCAAGATCTGCAGGCTTGTGTAGACAGATGATTCTCCCGGTCACGTGTTGCGACATGTTGGTTCCCTCGAACACCCAAACCATTGCCGCGCTGAGCTATACAGGAAACCCCCAATATCAACGCCAAGAAATGCACGCCCAAGGGTTCCCCGGTACTCCAAACCACAAGTAGCTATAAAAAGACCTTCTTCGCCTCCCTAGGATGACTTTCTCCCGGACAGTAAGGACACTTGAACCTGCCGCCTTTACTTAACCTCATCAGTGACTCCTGCGCCACGACGTGACCGCACGGCATCATCATCGGCGGGTTATCGTCCGTAGTCTGCTCTTTGGACACGGGACAGACAAAGATGGAGTGGAAGTGATATGCTGGCGGTAAAGGGATCTCAACCTACAAGTCGTCAACATTTTGAGATTTATCTGGGGATGATTCAATAGCTTACGGGAAGCTCGTTCTGTGTCGTCCATTCCGTCCGCTTCTCTTTCATGATTGTCTGCAGCTTCAGCAAAGTCGGCAAGGCGATCGCCCCAGCCGTTGCTGCGATGTATAGGGGTGAATCGGCTGACAGGCCAAGGAGGGAGCAGAACTCTCGAGTGAAGGAGCCGGCAACCTCCTCCCAAGCACTGTCATTGTGGAAAATTCGTCGGTAAGGAGACTGTTGTAGATTGGGGCAGAAGGCCATGGCTCCACCGAGCTGCTGTATTTCGCGGAGATACCTTCCTTGAAAGACACCAAACTCTTGACGAGCATACTGGAGAGCCATATATTTGCCTTCTAAAGGAGTGATTTGATGGCCTTTACTGTCACCACCCATGAACAGCCACACGAACTGGAGTTTGCCAAGCTCGAACTCCAAGTTGCTTCCTCGTGCCTCGAGTAACCCGCTGTTAGCTCTAGCCCATTCGATCGCCGGCAGGAGATTACGCTCGGTCTTCAGCTCGTGTAGGATATGGTACATGTTTGCGAATTGCTTTCGTAAAGTCTCAGATCTGAGAGAGTCGATACCAAGATCTTGCTCCAGTGTGTCATAAGGATTGGGTGATCCAGGCGTTGGCTCGGCACGCGGAGGATGAGCAGTTGCTTCCGTAAGGAAGGTTGATGCCACTGAAAATTGCCCTTCACGAAGAAGATGCATGGCGATCGCCCGGTTGATCAGCGCTGGATGGGATGACAGAGCGTCGTACTCGGTTGTCGGTAAAGGCTTGTCCTTGAATTTCTGAGTAGTACAGAACATTAGCCGTGAAGGTGAGGGTTTCAGTAACCTATCTAACCTTGTCCAGAGCTTTGCCATAATTCCCTAAACCTTTATATACTTCCTTCAAGTCGTCGGTAATGGCGTCAAAGGATTGCTTGACCGGATTTTGTAGTTTCGCGAGTGTTATTGATGCAGAGCCTGGATCTGGCGGAGTGAGAAGCAATGAGCAAGAACCTCCATGACAAAAAGAATACGGAAGGGTAACCTCGAGTCTCGCTCGTTGAGGAATGTCTATTTTGAAGGATGTCAACGGACAAGCTTGAAGCACGTACTTGTTGTGATAGAATCCCTAGCCTTAGTGAGGTGATCGATAGTCTTCTGAACATCATCGATGCCTTTGGAGAGGTTCCCCTTCTTAGAAAGCCGTTCGTGCTCCTTTTGGAGCACATCCATAGTTGCTCCAGAGCTCGCGTAGGAGCTAGGAGCCGCAAGATCTTGGTGTGAGCTCTGAAAGCCAGCTGCTTTGTTGTGTGCAAGCTGATGGAGGGACTGCGCTGTTAATGCCGACGCTGTTGGATTGATAACTGTATCATGTGAAGGCAAGCATGCTCTATTTCATGACCCATACGATGTAGCGTGGGGTACTCCGGAACAAGCCGAACTAGCTGAGTACTGAGGTTACCCTGCGGTGCGCCCTGCACGCATTGTGCACTTCATGCCTGGTCCGTCCAAAAAACCGCACAGCTTTTTGATTCAGGAAGTCTTTTAGCCCATATCTTTGCGCTATGTTCGATACAGTCTTGAATTTGGTTATTGAACTCGTTCCTGTGCTGCTCGGACAACTCTTACGAGCCAGTACGGAACCAGATTTAGATACGACAACTACAGACCCCACTTCTCCTTGACTGCCCTTAATAAAGAACACTCTGACTGTCGAGCCGCAAGCTGAGTCGATGCCGGAAAGGGACCATGGCTGTTAGTATTCGTCATGACGCGAAAGAAAACATTGCCTCGAGCAGACAGGCCCAGGGCATGGAGAGCCTAGATGGGCTTCCTGCGGATACTACTACCAATGCTCCCTCAATTCCTCCTTCGACCGAGGCCTCACAGTCGCACAAGTCAAGCGATTCTCCCACCCAGCCAGCGCATCAGCGCTTAATTTTCACGGACCCTGTTGCTTTCAGGTAGGTTTGGGAGGCCATAATGCATTCTATCTGCTCTAATATACCTAAGGTACCTCGAAGAAGATCCACTAACCACTGTTCTCGAACGTCGACGCCGCCTAGCGGGTTACGAGCTCTATATTGTTGAACAATGGGCATGCTCCCGCGTACATCCAACCTTCGTAATCACCACCTATACGGGGGACCCTTCACACTCGGTCTTAGTGGGAATCCTTAGTGTACCAACGGATGAAAATGACTGGTCGCCCAGGTTGAGAGTCTACTTCAAAGCGGTTGCCCAATTCCATGCGCGGAGAAAAGATACACCCATGGGCACGCTGATGGTCACAAACCTAAGTGGGTTTCCATCTGCATTGACGGTGATTGCAGTTCCTGACGGCGATGTGAAGAAGCATCGAGAAGACTTCATTGTCAACGAGAATTTGAAGCGGCTTGGATGCTCTGGTCGTGCGGGGCTCAACTTGTCACCACCAACCGGAGCTACGCAAGCTAAATTCCACCTGCTATACCGCACAAGTGATCGAATACCACTTTACAGTGCGGTCATGGAGTTGGTGAAGCTCTGTCAGGTTGCTCTCATGCTTTTTGCGAAACTTGCTCCTGAATATGCGGATGGTCTGCTCTGCGATGTGACTGAACGAGCCATCAACGACTGGTGGACTGAACTAGGTACGGACTTCTACAACATCGAGCCCAGCGATGGTATCTTGGGTCCGACGACGGTTGCAGCGTTGCTTGGCATGCTGATGGGGGCCAGGAATCGTCTCAATGCTTATGGCGCACCCGTCGCCAAGGATGCGTTTGATATCAGTAGTCTGAAGCGCGGAATTGCATACTTTCAGAAGTCACAAAAAATGGAACGAACTCGGAGATTGGACCGCCAGACTCTTGATCGATTGCACAGAGTAACAGCGAAAGCTGCCAGTGGCGAAGGCTGGAATGTCCCCAAAGCTGTAAAGTCGACGGTTGCCGAGCTCAGCGGGAAAGGGGGAGAGATGGTAATGGGTATGGTCGGAGCTCGGGGAAAGGCTGGCATCGGAGAAGTTGAGACCATGGATATTGAGAGACTCATAGAGTTGGTGCATGGTGAGAGGTCAAAATGGCTGTGGTTTGGTAAGCCACGAAAGACTATGGGGAACGACATGTTCAGCAACCTCGTCGGTGAAGATGGCATGGTCTTTGGCAAAGATGAACAAGGAGGGTATGTGTGGTCATCCAAAAAAAGGGATTCTGTGACGGACGAGAGTAGCAGCAAGCTGCGTGATATCAATAGCGTTTACCTGCGACCAGCTACCGGTTCGCAAATGAGTCTCGACGCTGGAGATAGAGATCAGCAACTCAGAAAGACAGTTTTCAAGAGCGTCACCGGCAAGATGAGTGATGCTCGAAGTGGCTTTGGAAGGATCAAGGATGCTGTAGGCATTCCGGGGTTTCGCGGTCATCATCACAAGCATTCCAAGGACAATAATACCGTTGACGATGATGCAACTCATTCAAATCCGGAAAGATATCAGTATGGCGAAGTGATGTTAACTCCGATCCAGTCAGCATCACCCTTAACTCCGTCCTCACCCGAGAGGCTGAGCGAAACCTTTGGAGGTCCACTTCCGTCAAAGTCACAATTAAACGTTGCAGAGCAGTCCAATGATTCAACAATAATTCAGGGTCCTGATGCTACGGACGCAGGGCACCCACAGTCTTTCTCGAGACCGAAATTCGATGACATTGGCAGTGAAGAAGGTCAACAACCACTTGAAGCGGAGAAAGAAGCCGCGGGACCCGGGAGCAGGAGAGGAAGTGTTCCGCCAGCCGTAACCGCAGAACATTCGATAGCTGGTTCCATCTACCACGACAGCGACTACGAAGATGTCCTGCCAGAACGACAACATACAGGCAAAGCAGTAGGAATATTACTGCAACGAACACAAAGTCTCTCCGATTTATCAAGCCAACCGCAACAGAAGCGAAGCGACGCCTGGTGGCCACGACATCTTTCTTTCAGCACCGTCGAAGATGCAATCCTTTCCTGGGAGGACATCAACTCGATTGAAGACGACAGCAGCGCTCCCCAAAACGATCTCAGCAACGCATTAATGAGAGAGGAAATTATGGCAAAGGATGCGAAAATTATGCGCACCAGAATCCTTCAACTACAGGACCGAATCGGCTTGTGGGTTGTGAAGAAGATTGATGACGTTGAAGCGTTAGATTTGCAAGGCTCTAGAGACCAGGAAGAGCTCAATTCAATTTACAATGGACGAAGGAACGAGTACCAGACTCTCCGAAGCAGCACCGATGATCTTCTAGCCAGAGAGAAGATGTCCCTGCGTGAAGCCATCACGGATGTCGAGCTATTGGCCGCGAAGCTTGAGTATGAAGTCAATGCTTTGCAATCAAAGGTGGAAGAAGTGGAAGACGGTGTAGCCGCCTTTGAGCAGCTTGTCTTGGATGTGGAAGCAAGGACACAAGAACTAGAAGCCGATGATGTTACTCAAGAGTCCTGGTTATGGTGGGTATTCAGGTTCATTACCGGAGCTCCATTACGTACATGACACCCGTCATCCATCTTCGTTTTACTGTGTAATGCTGATGGTTCCCGAGCGGCATTGGAACGAGCTATGGATCTCACCAGCATTTAGGAGTTCGTTGAAGGCCATTTTCACTTAGATCTATATCATAATCCAATTCAGACAACGTGCTGTGAAGCAAACCACACCTTGATGGAGCATTGCGAGACAACGCCTTTTGACAAAATCTGTTCTGTGATGAAAACGCTCATCCTATTCGGCTCCCCGAGCAGTGCATTTTCACTGAGTGCATGACTCTGCACAGGATCTCGGCCCGCCTCAGTATCTCAGGCAGCGCTTCGGTGAAGAAAGTCATCTTCATAAGCCATTCCTTAGCCCTTCGCCCGTTGCTCACATTCCAAAGCCCATCCCTCCACCAGCACCTTGCCTCCCTGCAGCTTCACCCTGCATTTTCTCGCTGACCTTCATGTTGACGTCGAAGAATTTTGACACGCAGCGGTCTAAGCAGACAGATTCGCCCTTATTCAAGTCGGCCTCGCGGTAGTCGGGTGGAATGCATTTCTTCGTACAAGACTGAGTGAGCCTATGAACGGACTGTTAGCTACGGATGCCGACCTGGGAGCAAGACCCCAGGGACACTAGGATGTGAAGATACCGGTTGAACATATCTGAGACCATCTCTACCTCTGTCTCTGCGGCCGCTATCTTTTCCGCTGATGAGAGCTGGGGTCGACCGCCAAAGAGAAACGACATGATTGTAGTAGGGTTGGTGTGCCGCCTTCGTCAACAGTATCTGATATACTGCGGTAGGGTAGGGAAGCTGTGGATGTCCTCGTCGCTAGAACTTCGAGAAAATCAGAAGCTCGGGCCACCCGCCCTTGCAGCAGGACTCCCAACGTCACGATGAAGCACTTTTAAAACCTTTCTTGATAGTAGGACGACTATTTGTTCTGTAGGACCTCATACTCTTGGCGATGTGAACGTCTCTACCAGGTTTGTCTTGATGCCTCTATTCCGTACAAAAACTCTTGCAGGATGAAATAGACCATTACAAGAACCGTTGCGAATGACATTTGCCTCGCAAATGCGTGATCATACCAGTCCCATATCTGATCTTGTCTTTACCTCGTTCATGTCATTTCATGCGTACACAGAAATCAGTCGCTGACCGTAAGTGAAGCATGACCAGCAAAGGGTTTCAATTCCTGCGCCCGTATCTCTGCAGAGATCTTCGACCACTGCCTGAAGCAGCATGTCGCGCACACCTTCGCGTTTACTCTGCCACGAGACTTTGCACCCGCTCGATATCTTCGGTCTCCGACCCCTGGTCAACTGGAGAGGTCCAACAGCGCATGCAGGAGCTCCGACATGTCGAGGGTTTGACTTATCCGCGCATTGATCATGACGAGCATTCTCTGGTTTGCAAGACCTTCCAGAAGCGCTATTCATCCTTGAAACCTGGAGAAAGCTACGAAGGCGTACGGGTAGTCTTGCATGGTAAGTCAGGCCGGGGCATTGTGATCAGAGGCCTTTGTTTATGATCTCAGGAAGAGTGCAATCGTTCAGGACAGCTGGATCGAAGCTCGTATTTGTCGACTTAATCCAGGATGGACAGCGTGTACAAGGACTCTGCAATCTCCGCAAAATTGGAGAGTCCGCGCATTGTGCAGGGGAATTTCAGCTATTTCAGCACCTCTTGCACCGTGGAGACATTCTTTGTGAGTATATCTTATCGTCTAAGGCTAGGGAGGATGCTGAACTGCCGATTCAGCCATCACAGGAATCCCCCATCGGACGAGGAGAGGCGAAATGAGCATTGAAGCTACAGAGCTACCGAAGCTGCTATCACCTTGTCTGCATCACCTCCCCGGTGAACTACAGGACAGGCAGACCAGGATCAGGAATAGGCATACAGATCTACTAGTGAACCAACAATCGGCAGACACTCTTCGCCTTCGATCGCAAATCATACAGAACGTCCGTCAGTTCTTCCTCAATGATGGGTTCATGGAGGTTGAAACACCCATCCTGGCAGATAGTGCAGGTGGTGCTATCGCGAGGGCTTTCAAGACTAATGCCACCGAGTTTCCAGAACGAAAACTCTCTCTGAGGATAGCTCCAGAGTTATGGCTTAAGCGGCTGGTACTGGGTGGCTTTGATAGAGTATTCGAGATTGGACGATCCTTTAGAAATGAAGGTAGGTTAGTGCCAATGAAGGTCAAGCCGGCGAAGCTGACATTGTCAGGTCTTGATCTAACTCACAATCCGGAGTTCACGACATGCGAATTTTACAAGGCTTACGCGGATTTGGAAGAGCTCATCGGGATGACCGAAGTTTTGCTCGCGAGCCTGGCAGATGCTGCCAGTGAACTCAAACGGACCGACCTTACCTCCCTACAACCGCTCGATCTTAATTTTACCTCCCCTTTCAACCGCATCGATTTCATCCCGGCCATCGAGTCTCTTATCGATCGGCCGCTCCCTAACCTTACCGCGGAAAACGCGCCAGCGAACCTCCTCCAGCTCTTCGGCGAGCTCTCCATATCCTCGCCAGCATCTCCAACCCTCCCGCGTCTACTCGATAAGCTATCCTCACACTTTCTCGAGCCCCAATGTATCGTGCCCACCTTCATAGTCCACCACCCGGAATGCCTTTCTCCTCTCTCCAAATCCTTCCTCCATCCCACCACCAACCAACGCGTCTCTGCACGCGCCGAACTCTTCGTCAACGGCCGCGAGATTATAAACACCTACGAGGAAGAGAACTCGCCGTTCGAACAGCGCCGGAGATTCAATGAGCAATTGCAATACCGAGACGATGAGAACGAGGCAAAGGTGGATGAGAGCTACCTTGAGGCGCTCGAATGGGGTTTACCGCCTACGGGAGGATGGGGATGCGGAATTGATAGGCTGTGTATGCTTTTCGCTGGGACAGGCAGGATTGGAGATGTTTTGAGTTTTGGGACGTTGAGGAATGTTGTTGCGTTGAGATAGAGAGTTCGTGTGCTTAAACATGCAGCCAGGTAGAGGACGGGGGAGAGGGAGAGGGAGAGGGAGTATGTGTCGCCTGTCTTATACCGGCTACCTGAAGGTGTTGTGGGAGGAGACGCTGAACTAGTAGAGAACCGAGAGGAAGGTAGGGGCCGGGGCGCTTTGAGGGTCTGGAGAGTTCTACATTCGTGTCCAACAAAGCGAAGGCTTGCCTGGGAGTTTCTACTATTGTAAGCAAAGACTACCAAGCCTTGTCTTGGTACTGGTTGAGCTTACGCAGTTCTGGTGGGATGGGTGGGGCCTCTTAGCTCGAGGGAGGGGCGGCACAGAAATCATCATCGCCGTGGACGGCTGGTATAAGACTATACTTTTGGAGCCACTGGCGGCTGTGCCAAGCACCGCATGGCGGTCGGGGGATACCGGCCATCACATGCGGAGTTTTGGTTTCGACGTGTATCTCCAGAGTCGTACATAGCCATCGTCTATACTGTACATTGTACCATACCATCTAATTTATATAAGTCTGCAGAATGACGCCACTCAGAACACCCATCAAAGCAAAAGAACTCCGTACAAGCACTTAGCCCTACGGTCTATATGCCGCTGCACATGAAAGCACTCAATCGCGACCCATCTCAACAACCCATCGCAGCCACTTACCCAGCCTCCCAACCTCCATAAAACCATCTCTCTTCCTCTTTTCAAACAAACTCAGCACAATATCCACCACCCCGGAGATGGACGCCTGCTCCAAAGGCAGATTCACTGCGCACAGTTGAGTGTATACCAGGATGAAAGAGATGGGTCAGAAGACCCAATCTTCAGCCACGGAAGTCTGAGCGGAGAGAGGGATTCGATGTCGGGGACTTTAGGAACTGGATTAACTGGAAAGACGTTTTGATCCTGGGGATTATTGTGGTCTGGGGTTGTTGAATACGGATGGGTATGGAGAGAGGAGGGCCGAGGCGAGGAAAGGCCATATGATTCTCCCTGAGATTCGGCATCTAGGATGCCTCGAAATGGTATTGCGATGACGCTTGAAGTGAGAGCTCCACTAATCAAGAGAGTACGGGAAAGTCGATCTCAGCAAGACGTTGTCAATTGACCGTCCGTATTGCCCCAAGAGGAGATTCCACTCGCTGCTCCTCGAAGGCCTGAGACTAATAAGCATGGAGGTTTGCTGGCTGCTCTGAACTGTTGACGATGGCGGGCTGGGTGGTTGGCGACGATGGTATTGGCCAGAGCGAAGAGGAATGTCGCGAGAGGATGCAAGGATGACGACAACCTAGACGGGAACATTGACATTGTTGGGAGGAGCGTCTGCCGCGATGAATTGTAAGGACTTCGCAGCGAGTGCTATATCGCGGGGATTGGATGTTCTTGAGGTTCCTCCGTAGGAGTGATGACGTCCAAACAGAGATAGCCGGATGCTGTTCGTGTACTCCGTCTTGGCCACGAGTAATGTGCTCTTTTTCTTGAATAACAATGCTATCGGTCAGGTGATCGGCCATAGAGAATGTTTTGGACGTTGAGAAGGGATTGGAATGCGTGAAGGAATCAGGTTCGAAGAGACATGATATGAACTGACGATGCTACTGAACGACGGACGACGATGAGAATAGAAATTGAGCAATCGCACTGCCGACATATGCCTGGATGAGACCTGTCTTTTCCTCTGGTGTTTATGACATGCTTTGAAAGCCCCTGCCACGCGATTAGCCAGCTCATCACCACTGAAGAGTGTTCTTTGAAGAATTCTGAGCGATAAAAGCATCAAAATATGGTTTAAGGAAAGACCATTGCGCGATGTGCCTAAGTAATGTCTAGCCCTACCCTTACTCCGCTGTGCGCTGGTGCCGCGAAATTGGCGGCCCCCATACGCAAGGCCAGCGAATATGACGCGAGCTAGAACCTGCACGTTTGGACAGTAGCATATGGATTTAGTCAAGGTCTACAGTATAGACGCCGTATTAACATGCTTTCTGTCCCTGCTGGAGACCACTGTTCCAGCTACTTTCGTGGTTACGCAGATTGCGAAGGCTATCACGCCCTTTCTTGGGAAGATCAGTCCTGTAATATTGTCATCTGCAACAATGACACGGCATCAAGTTGTGGTTCAAGTCATCATTCCAGCCTCAAGACTCCCAGTATTCACTAAGCTCCCTTGCAGCACAATACTCTCAGCTGAATGCCAATACGGACATGTTGCTTTGTTCGCCCTACTAGTACTAGCAGGATGGCAATTCTGGATATGGTGGCCCAAAAGTTTCAGCAGGGTGAAGCAATTGACGGCAAACAGTATTTCAGACGTAGAGAGGTTCTCATTGCTAGTGATATGGTTTTAAGGATTATGCAACCACGAGGCGGTGTACTGCTGGGTACCTTTGCACTAAATGCAACAGTCGAGGCTGTCAGCATTGAAGCACCCCAGGAGAACTATGTCCTGAGAAACTGATAAGGATGGGTATCTCATGTAGCGGAGCAGGGATAACTCCACGGCCGTAGATCACCCTAAAGCAGTCCAACGTCTGCTAGGACAAGCTGATAATGTCCACCCTGGAATGACAATATCACCAGCTCTTACACATCTAGCATCCAAGTAACCACCCATCATGATGAAAGATTTAGTAAACCTCTGATCTTTGTGTATTCGGCCACCTCCTCATTAGTAGGTCGTGCTTCAACACCTTTGTGTCTGATTGGATCTTGGCCTTCCCTTCGCTTCAACGAGAAACGATGCATGGCAGTTTCCTCGTCCAAGACCTCGAAGTCGATGACATCATAGAGACCATCATATCGCAGTCCACGGGAAGGGCGATATGGGTTTCTTGCTGGTAATGCGGAGGACCTTAGTACGCGTACCGGATTTCTGGTTCTGGACGCTTCTTTAAGGTAATTGGTGCCAGCAGTAGGCTTTCCAGCCGATCCCGACGTGCCACAATATTGGATGGAGGTCCCCTCATCCACGTCCGCGTAGCCACCACTACTCATGACGACAGACAGCGCCCCTTTATCAGGCTTACCGTGGATGCCAGCTTCAATTTCGCCATGAGCTCCATCCCGCATCGCACAGATTTGTAGTGGCCACCACTGCCCATTTTGCAGGTCCCCAGCTCCAGCGTAGTCGCACGAAGTCCGATTTGGGTTATCTGACTCAAGCTTGTGCGTGGTACGCTTTATTGAGCCGGTTAGTCTTTTGACTGTGTTGATACCCCGAAGTAAATGAGGATCCACTACTCCTGTCAGCCATCTCAAGTACAGAGCTTCGGCATCTGCTCTGATATCCCACGGGTATTCGACACCTCCATTGCGCTGTTTGTCGAATATGACAGTTAATCCCTGGCCATCATCAAGCACCTTCGATTTCTTGAGGATGACGCCTGAGATGAAGTCGTAGAAGTCCATTTGATGAATCTTCCGTCGTAGTTCCGAGAACAAGCGCTCTGTATCGCTGTCTCCTGGGTTGGTCTGACACCTCTTGATGAGAGTCGTAACGTATTTAACGGTCTCAACGTCAGACCGCGAAAACTTCTCCTTCATGTTGATATTCTCGTACCAATCTGAAGATCTTCGCGATGTGCGAGTGTCGATGGGTTCTCTAATCATCGAAATCAGCTATGGCTCAGGACGTTATACCATAGAACTTGAATAGGGAGATCCTCACATTTCATCGTAGGTTGTGTGAGTCCTTTTTGGCTTTTTCGGAGGCGCGAAAGGACGTTTGCTGCCCGCTTGGCCAGGTGTCGTCTGAGCTGGAGAGGGTCCAATAGTATCACGAGGGCTTATCACGCGCAATGCCTGTCCCGGAGTGACAGTCTCGCTATGCTTTCTCTTCCTTGCTGAGGCGAGACCTGAATAAATGTCTCCAGTCGATGCATCATCCGACGTGCTTGTATGCCTTGAAGAAGCCGTAGTCCCTTCACTAGGCGGTTTTCTCTTGACATTTTGTGCGGCCGCGGGTGCGGTGACTCGTAGCTGCTCTGGCGCCGTTTGTTCGACTTCATTATCAGATGCTGAAGTATCTACGCGACCGTCGATATCTAAGTTCATTCGAGGAGCTGAACCCTTTGTCCTCGATGACAACATGGTCTGATGTGATCTTTCTTCCTTCTTTGCTTTGGCAGCTTCTCTGGCTCTCCTTTTCGCCTCCTCAAGAGCAGCCTTGAAGCTGCCCTTCTCTGTACCATCACATTCTCTCCTCAAGCCACCCATACCTGCCATAACTGAGTTGGAGCCAAAGCTTGCAAGCTGTGGCCGTCGATGGTGGGAAAATAGAATAATGATCGAGTGGATGAGTAAATTAGATGAGATGGCGTGCAAGTGTTACGGGCAGAACGACTTGCATTCACTTGAGGTAGCCGTTATTGACGACCACTTCAGGGTTAGAGATCACTATCGACTTCTGCTTTGAAGCAACGTTATAGACGGCGGAAGGCCATAGCAGTCGACTCACGAGTCATTTGCGTGTTAGTTATCAGGTGATTGGATGAGCTGCGGCCTCCATTAGCTGGGCTCGCTCGGCCTTGAAGGTTATTGACATGTTTCTCTCTGAGGTGACAATGGGTATGACGTCGGCAAAGGAGAAGACAGTACAGTACTCTACGTTCACAATGCAAAATCTGCTAAATAACTTCAACATTGTCGCATAATCAGGCACGAGGCTTGTTCATGTCATGGCTAGCTCTTCGTCCACTGATAGTTCATCGCCAACATGCCTTGACGCGTCTCAAAGTCTGGCAAGAAGCCAATATCTCCTATGGCAGAGGCCCGACGCACTGGATACTTTCACACAATGGACACGCACCGCGGACACTCAGTACCACAGCAATCTACACTGTCCTGACACCACCAGCTGTCTTTGCCGGGCTTGTCTTCTCGCTATGGTTCTACAAATGTTGCATAATGATCCTTTTCCAGAACAAGATCATCTACATGCCCTCCATACCGCCATTTTCCCGGTCTGAGAAACTTGCAGACTACGCTCGACCCTGTTTGCCAGTCGTATGGCGGGAAGAGAAGCTCAAGACTGCAGACGGCGTGGAGTTGAGTCTCTGCATTGCAAGTACAGGAAGCCACGGATCTACTCGACCGCACGAGAGACATGTGATCATTCTATACTTCCAAGGGTAAAATGGTGGATTACCCTCGTTTTAGTATCGCTGCTTACGAGTGCAGAAACGGGTCTTCGTTGCCTCCCAGACTTCCCTACCTATCCGATGTCTTGAAGCCTCTCTCTAAATCCTCTGACGTAGGAAAATCGTTTTCTGCGAGATATACAATACTGGCGTTGTCCTACCGCGGATTCTGGTCTTCTCAAGGCCGACCTTCCCAGCGAGGAATTGAACAAGACGCCGCCGCAGCCATCGACTGGACGATTGGCACGTACGGTTCGAACGGGGAGCACATCAAAATGGTACTATGGGGACAAAGCATTGGTGCTGGCGTAGCTACGACAGCAGCAGCACGCTATCCCAGCTCAAGACGTCCTCGAATTCCGGGACTGGCTATTAGTGGACTTATCCTGGAGACCCCTTTTACCAGTGTCAAAGACATGTTAACAACGCTATATCCGCAGAAGTGGCTTCCTTACCGCTATTTGTGGCCTTTCTTGTGGAATTGGTGGGACAGCAAGCAAGCGTTGCATAGCCTCGGACAGTCCAGAGCTAGGGAGAGCCTCAGTGTACTGATCTTGCAAGCTGGAAAGGACGAGCTTGTGCCGACAAAGCACGGCATGGAATTAGAAGATCTTTGCAAGCGCAACGGGATTGGAGTTCAGCGCAAAGAAATTGCTGGAGCCCTCCATACCGAAGTCATGGCCAGGGCTCAGGGGCGCCGCGCTGTCGTCAGCTTTCTGGAGGATATTGGAGCGGGTTGATGTTGAGTAAGTTTGGAACAGTGGGCGAATTGATGGCTCGGTCAAGTACTCGTAGGAGAGCCACTTCACTATTATATTAATGTCGGTCCATATGATAGCGTGAGTGATGATCTGTAACTACTATGACACAAACGTGGACTTCTCTACCAAGGCTGGGTTATCATGAAGACTACATGTAAAAGGATCTTCAAGTTTGTAATCCACAGTCGTACAGACACCCCCTTTTCCAGGGCCCCGTGACCTCTGCGGGGTGCTCAATACGGACAAGACGACTCTAGTGTGTGATATGCCGGTTAAACGGACAGACGCATCCGGTACAACGGTAGTCCAACCAAGAGCACTCGATTTGAGACCTTTTCGATGGATGCTGAGAATTGGGTTCCTGACTAGAATCATTAGCGTTCGCCCGAGCAAAGGTGCAAGGATATGACTGCCGATCGAAAGCAGGGGGAGCTCCGACAGCTCCTCTGTTTTGTGATAGCTCAATACATACAGTAACAAACATCACTGTAGAAAACCGACTCTGGCGAGTGAATAATCATGATGACAGCAATTCTCCTCAATCGCCTTTTGATGCCTTTTGATGCCTGCAGGGCATTGAAGCGCCTCACCACCGTTAGGTTCCAATATCAGTCCTAGGCGATGCTGCCCGCATCGGCTTTGCCTCTCCGTGTCCCATGGCTGAACGATTGAAACGCTAAGCTGGCATCGCTGGGTCGATATCACATTTCAAATCCTGGACCCTGGTTTACGGCACGAAAAGGAGTCGACTCCAACCACTTTAGCCGGCACCTGATTTCGTGTTGAGTCACGCATACAGTATACGCGTCCAATCGCGTCTCCCACCTGCCTGCTGCGATAGCAACCAAAAACATATATTACCTAGTGGCCCCGCCCGGCCAAGATGGCCTGCTGGAGACAATTGATGCTCGAAGATGCCTTATATCTACTGAGGCAGTCCACGTTCACTTCGTGCAAGTTGATGAGAACTAATCATCAGTCCGCCCGACTTCTCCAACTCTGCACAGCATCGCTCTCCACGATAGTAAAAGCAATCTCCCATCATGTTTGCTAGAAAAAATTATAAGTCCGATAGCTTCTCCAAACATCGTGCTGGTAAAGCTACAAGTAAGCCGAAGAGATCTTTCAGAGAGCATGCCGTTACTGCAAAGAGGACCGAGAAACCCAAGAAGGTGGAGAGTCCTCCTCTGGGAAGGTAAACACAGATCCATTTTCAGGACAAATACGGAAACTAACACCATCAGCACTCTAACATCAGCCATCATCACTCTCTGCGTCGGCCCTGAGCAACGGCTCTTTGCAGCTCACGAAGACGTCTTGTCGCTGTCACCCTTCTTCTCGGCTGCTCTTCGAGGGCAGTTCTTGGAATCACATGCCAAACGCATCAACCTGCCAGAAGAAATACCTGAGATCTTCTCATCGGTGCTCGAGTACCTTTACAAAGGCGATTACTATCCTCGCCTGCTGCACAACAAACGCCGGAATACTTGGGAGCTGGAGGATGCGGCTGACAACAACGGAGGGCGTGGTGCCGTCGAGTCAACAGTCTATCATCAGGCTACTGGCGAGCCCTTACTGAAGGACACTATGTTATAGTAAGTCTCCAAGCCATGCCTAGAGTCTGGACACAGCCGACGACGTACCAGTTGTGCAGCAGAGCGATACGGCCTTGACGAACTCAAGCGGCTGGCTTTACGAAAGCAAGGCCTACAGTCCGGCATCCAATGCGGCACCATCCTCGCAAGCGCTCGATATGCCTACACCAACACTCCCGCCACTGACGCAAAGCTGAGGTCTCACTACCTCGCCTTGATCATCCGTAGTCGATCCACATTCAAACGGAGCGGGACGATGCAGATGGAGATGGAGAGTGGTGGGCAACTCTTCTTCGACCTCGTGAGCCCCTTTCACTTATTCCGTAACCCGCGCCGGCCAGTGGTGACTGACTTCTCGCTAGTTCGTGGCCATGTGCAACCATATGGTAAGACGGAATGAGTCTTCTCTTAGTGTAGAATACGGTCACGCATGGTGCTCATCATGTGACAACTACAGGACGACATCTCAGCCATCACCAAATCACCACGTTGACCTACCTTAGCGTCACCATCTCGACTCATTTATTCGACTCATCGCCAAACCTCCATCCCGACTCTCCTTTTAGCGACTCCTCTTGTATAGCTATGATAGGGCAATACCAGGCGTTCCGAGGCTAGGATTTGTATACTATACTTCGCTGCAGTGCTCCCAGGAGGGTTGAGCTATTTCTGTTCGTGCAGAAGCACAAGTTCCTATCGGGAGCGGCAAATGGACGGTCTTCTTTTCTTATGCCAGTCATACTTTCCTCCATCCATTCCAATCATCTCTGCTAGCTACATCTACAAATTTCATCAGCTACCGTCGCACAGCACCTCTAATCAAAAAGTTTACGCAACCAAAGCCGTCAGCTGATCATGGCATGTGACGTTCTCAAACTACTGCTATTAACGGCAAGGTATGAAGACGATTCGTAGGCCCGCCAAAACAAGACCTCAACAGCACCTCTTTCCGCTTCCCCATCAATCCATCAAGTATCCCTCTCCCCCTTCCAATTGGCCAATGCATCTTCCCATCTCCCCAGCTCCCCCAAGCATATACACAAGCGCATCCACTAATCCGTAAACGCTAACCTAACAATGAGTGAGTGAGTGAGTGAGTCACGACCTAACCCTGCCACCTCCCGATCGCCTCGCCTCGCATCGCATCGCATGAGTAAGACAAGGGCAGCAACCATTCGACGAAGAGAAGACATGCTAAGGAAAAAAGACATGCTAAGCGTGCCACTCTTTCGGGTTTGTGGGGGTGTGGTGGTGTGTCTTCTAGGCTCATATCATACCTTGATGAATTAATGATACCGCGGGTGTTTCTATTGTTAGCTTCGACGACTAAAGTAAATATCACCGGACATGCTGTAAGTTCAGAGACACGGAAGACAAAGGGTTGGAATTCATCTGGTTGAGTCCGCGGACAGACGCCTGCCAAGAATTCTATCGCAATAAGCGGTAGTATGCCCAGCAATGCTGCCAGGGGTAGTGAGGCGTGACTGGCCTCGGCAGAAGGTAGAGTAAAAAAGGAAAGAGTCATGCAAGCCACGACCAGGTGGTGGGGCTAGCGCGCAGTAAAAAGAAACCGTTTTCCCCGAAATAGACTCCTATTGCAATACTCTCCGTCAAACTCCGGTTCCAGGGAAAGCGGTACCACCCTTGCTCAGGACCACGATACCCCTTTCTCGGGCGATGTAGCCTTTCATCAAGTTCTGCTCAGGATCGTCAGCCTCGACTTCCTCGAACAGCAACAACTATGGGAAGGTGACAAGGTAGCCTAAGCGAAGCATGCCTGAGGCATCCGGCCCCAGAAGCCGTGGGAGGAGGACTGACCTTATATATCATATTCGCAAGCAAGCACTCCACCTCATCATTCTCCAACCTCCCCTCCTCCGTCTTACTGCCCAACCGAATCGCAGCCCCAAACTCCGCTACGGGGATCCTCGTCCTCCGTACTGGTGGTGCGCCTTCCTCTTTGGGCGCCTCGAACCCTCCGGCGAGGAAGACTTTCCGCAGTAGGTTTCGTAGTGCTATGTCACGTCCGCGCTCGAGCGTGAGGTAGATGCGGCGCTTGACGAACTCGTCTTCGCCAGCGGCGAGTGCGGCGTCAAAACCCGCTAGATCGCCGCTTTTGATGCAACGGCCGAGGGGTGTGAAGAGGGCGCGGAGGCGTGGGTAGGGGCCTAGGAGGTCGGTGGTTGGGAGGGTGTGGGTTGTTAGGAGGTGGCAGGGTATTAGGTAGGTGAGGATGAGTCTTGAGAAGGCTTGGTGTCAGTCAAATGGACGTGAAAGGGTGGTTGGACAACGTACTCGCGGTTTCGACGCGCGTCTTTGTGACACGTTTTCCAGGCATCTGTTAGGTGCTCTTCTGCCTGTCGGGTAGTAGGTATGCGTCATTGACTTCTCCGTTGTATGTGTGGGACGAGGTTGCCTACCTTAATGTAGTCTTCTTCGAGGAAGAGGATGACTCCAATGTAGTACTTGAACGTAACTATGTGTGATTTTGGAAAGGCTTCGAGAGGGGGCATGTCCGTTTTCGACGCTTGTAATGCACGAAGGATGTTCTTCGATAGACCGATGGAGTTGAGCTAAAGAAATATTGAAGCATAAGCAGGAATAAACCGAATTAGTTGCTTCAAGGTAAAAAAACCACCTTGAAGTACGTCTTGAAGAGCAGATTGGTCGTGTAATAAAGACCCCACTTCCTTGACTCCTCAACAGGTGCCCTAGCACAGTACACTCAGCATCTGACACAGTGTACCATTCATCAAGAAGCTTAGTTTCCAACCTTGTTCACTACATACCTATCACTAATACACAAAGTAAAGATCCTATTGATAACTCTTGCCGCATCTTCCAGCTTCTCATTCTTGCCGAAGTCTCCCACAACATCATCCTGAAACCCAGCATTGAACGTTACAGCACCTTTAACTCTCGCCTGATCATCTGCCTTGATGGCAAAGATCCTCAGATACCTTCCAGCGATGTAGAGACACGGCACTGTCCATGATGGAAATCCTGCACTAGAATAACCTCTGATCAAAGCATTTGCAACCTCTTTCCACGCTTCATAGACCTTGGTCCAGTCTGCCTTTGAAGTTGTTTCTTCTGTAGCTAGGAGCTCTCCAACAGCCTTCCAATATGCAACGTAGACTTCAACCCACGCAGTGCCCTCGGTCTTTGAGAATCGAACGTCGGTGTTGGCGTGGTGCAGTATGCCATACCGGATATCTGACTGGATGCTGAAGCTGTTTGAGCCACGGTAGAAAGTATTGAGCCGGTCAGGATCTGCCGGTGGAGCGATTGGAGTTATCGTTGTTGAGAGCAACGGTCCGGAGCCCATGAGCTGGGCTTGCTTGAAGTCCCGAAATACCATCTCCATGCTCAAAGAAACGGAGCGGATTGGATGTATTGGTGTGAAGCGCGGCAATAATTATCTGGCCAACTCATCTGCCTGTCGATGGTAAGCTACCACGCTCTTTGATGATGGTACCTGTACTCTAGCATCTTCGTCATTGTTGACGTTCCTGCCTTAGGCATTCCCGCGTCTGAGGCTAACACGCTAGACGTCTCGCTTAGTCAAGGGCATCAAAACCCTACACAAATCGTTCGCTAATTCACAACCTCAACGTCAACCCCAGAACGATAATCGCAGCGACACCGACACCATCTCTTCATAGTGAGTCGCCCAAGATATCGTGCAGGATACCTTTACACTGACTGTGGGTAGATGGGTAAGCAGATTTCATCACCGAATTGGAGGACCCAGGCAGGATTGAAGTGCGCGACAAACGGCCAGAAGATCGAAGCGGCCAAGCTCCTGGTGATGCGGAACAAACTGGTACAGCCTTGGTTGAGCAGCCTGAGAAGCGAGATCCACGCCTATGCACAACATAATCCGGCCGTTAAACCGTACGGCTTCGTTGGGAAATCTCAGTCAGCACCATAGCTACTGGCGAACGCGAAGCTTAAACCGCGATCCTTCTACCATGTTTACCAGGGACACGACAACACATCAACTCCTCAAACACTGCACGCCACGGGCTGGGCATATGCATCAGATTCCAGAGGTCGGACACGGAAGGCTGACGAGGGTTACGAACAGGTCGGCTCAACGAATACCAAGTGATTGGGCGCCACTTGCCCACCGAGATCAACCCTACGCCGAAGCTGTACCGAATGCGCATCTTTGCACCAAACACCGTTGTTGCAAAGTCAAGATTCTGGTACTTTCTCATGAAATTGCGGAAGGTCAAGAAGGCGAATGGCGAGATCGTTAGCCTCAACGTGGTACGTAAATCCAATTGGAAGGGGTGTGACAGAACATGACGGCAACTGCGTTGGGCATATGTGGGATGGTTTGGAATGGTGCTAATGGAGCCTCAATCCGTAGATCCATGAGAAGCGTCCTCAGAAGGTCAAGAATTTCGGTATCTGGATTCGTTACGATTCGCGCTCAGGAACGCACAACATGTACAAGGAATACCGCGAGATGTCGAGAACCGATGCGGTGGAGGCTTTGTACCAAGACATGGCTGCGAGGCATAGGGCTCGTTTCCGGTCGATTCACGTACGTGTACAATAAAGGTTAATTGTTGGAGAAGATCAACTGACCCATCGTTCCCAGATCCTGAAAGTCGTTGAGATCGAGAAGACAGCGGATGTCAAGCGACCATACATCAGACAGCTTCTGACCAAGGATCTCAAATTTCCTCTTCCTCACCGCATTCCCAAGGGCGTTGGCAAGAAGTTGTTCGTTGCAAAGAGGCCGTCGACGTTTGCTTAAGTTTGAGGCTGCTGAATCGCGCAAGGTGCAGGGTCGAAGCTGGAATGATCTTCTGCTCCTGTTAGAAGGCTCCACATGTATCTCGAGAGAAATACTAGCATCCATGAAATGGCTTGGCGACCTGTGAAACATTCCAAAGGAACAAATGCGGGCCTTCGCTCCAGAACCTTACTGTGACACTGAAACGCCATACCCAACAAAGCTCATCTCAAGTCTGACCTTAGTGCATACTCTGTAGCATCCGAAATATACCATCTGCAATCAATAGCTATGAGTGTCAATACCAAAGGATCTGTTGCCTTTCACCCAAGATTGCGGCTCTTGAGTCTGTCCAAAGCGGACTAGTGTACTAGCTGGTAAGAATGTCGAGAACCGTGTCCTTCCCCCAAATTCCTTAGCAAATCACAAACGCAACATTCGAACAAACTGTCCTTCCAGTGTTCTGCCTAAACCTTACACTCATTCAGACGCAGAATCAAGCTTGGTCATCCTACAGAAATCATGGTGAGTCACATCACCGCCTCGCGGTTTCCACGCATGTTCTGCTACGCAGGGAGCCATTGCGCACATCAATCGCGGCTTCTGGCAGCTCGCTGTCCATTACCCAGCATTGCAATACCATCTCGTCATACGGCACTGTCATTGCGAGCTTGACCCTCGACCCTCTCCCTTGTCAATCCAGTCCAAGCTCACGCACAGTCTTCCAGCACACACACCCACCCATCACTGGCTCCCTACTAACACCCCCAATCTCCAGTCCTCCCCCAGCCCCAGCTCCCCCACCAACCCGCCCTCGACAGCTGGCTCCAGCACCGCACGCCCTTCCTCTCCAACACCTCCTGGCGGTCCGAAAACCGCGATCCGGCGAAAAGCAGCCGCAGACCGCGCAGACAAGGTCGCGAATGCGCGACCGAGCAGTACGAGGGCGGCGGGTGCGGGTGGAAGTAGTAGTACTATGTTGAGTATGACTTCCTTTCTCGGTCCGTGGTGGCGTTTGGGTTGGTGTGGTTGAGTGGTGGTGGTGGGTGGGCAGTGGAGTACTTCGTGGTGGACAACGGGGTGGAAGTCAAGACCATGATGGAAGGGATATCGTGTGTTCTAAATGCTACTTGGGCTGACTCTTTGGGGTTGATAGGACTTTACACGGACGAATCACCTGGGTTGAAAGTCGACCCAGTCGTTGTGCTGGTGCTGTCTCTCGGGTTCATCTTCAGCGTCGTTGCGCTGCACAGTACGCTTTCTCTCAATCTGCTGACTCCGTCACTGCTAACACGGCTTTAGTTATTGCCAAGGTCACACGGAGGTTCTCGTCATAGGGTTAGTGGAGGCAGTAGAAGGTCGAGGAAGGAACGTTTGCTTGTTGTTGTGTTGGTTGGCTATGATATCTTCTCGCCTGCAGTGTTGAGAGGATGACTTATTGTCAATGATTTGAGCATTGGGAAGTCTCCGTCCGCATTATGCTCCTACGGGAGCTTCTCGTCGCTGTATAACTTTGGTGTACAACATCTCAATACTCTGTGAAAGGCTGGCTAGCTTTGGACGTTGCTAAGACAGACTGGACTATCTGACTCACTTAGAGATTGCACGTTGTATACTGATCACGTTTCGAAGTGCTTCATAAGTAGGCGATGGACGCAAGCTAACAGTGACGAGCTTTCAGTGGAAGTGACTGTGGCGCGCGTTTATCTAGGAACTATCTACGTGTGCTCTACAGCGCATGATCTCAGATGCAAAAGATCCACTTTTGGCAGCTAGACTCAAACAAAGCTCTAGACAAAGATCGGGATCGGAACTCCATACTGCACGCGATCATCAGTACATGATTTCACATTCAACCACAGCAGAAACGTTTCTGTCACTTACGCTCGGCGGATCATTGAACCTTAACCCCTTATCCAACCCACTAACCTCGTCCAACTCTCCCTTAGTCAACTCAAACCCAGTAACGTCCAAATTCTGCGCAAGCCGATGCTGGTTGTTACTCTTCGGAATGACCGCGACGCCCCTCTGCGTCGCCCATCTCAATAGCACCTGCGCGGGCGTCTTTCCATGCTTATCCGCGATCTTCTGCACCGTCGGGTTGTCGAAGAGCAGCGGTGTGTCCTTAGCGCGCTGCATGTCGAGCTCGAGGAAAGATTGCGGGCCGAAGGACGAGTACCCTGTTACGGCGATGTCCTCGCGCTTGGCGAGGTCGATTAGGCCCGGCTGTGTCAGGTAGGGGTGGTGCTCGATCTGGAGTGTTGCGGGCTTGACTTTGGCGTAGCGGAGTAAATCGAGGATGAGCTGGCCGTTGAAATTGCTGATGCCGATACTCTTGGCCAAGCCCTGCTGGACGAGGTCCTCCATGGCCGTCCAGGTTTCTTGGATGGTGGCGGTGCCGGGGACGACACTTTCGCCGTCGTAGGTGAAGCCGGGCGGGTAGCGATCCGAGGGGTCGACGTATTTGAGGGAGATGGGGAAGTGCACGATGTAGAGGTCGAAGTAGTCGATGGCCCAGTCTTGGAGTTGTTTCTTGCAGATGGGTGCGACGCGCGAGTGGTCGTGGAAGGAGTTCCAGAGCTTGGAGACGAGGAAGAGGTCGGAGCGTTTGACGAGGCCGTCTTTGATGGCGCGGGAGACGCCTTGGCCGGCTTCGACTTCGTTGCCGTAGTCTGAGGTTGGGGTGATTAGTTGAGGAAGCGTAGGAAGAGGGGATCAAGGGAGAAGTTACCGCATGCACCGTCAAAAAGACGGTAGCCGGTTTTGATGGCGTTGTAGACCTGGTCGGCGCATGTGTCGTTGTTTACTTTCCAGAGCCCGAAGCCGACCAAGGGCATTTGGTGACCGCTGTTCAGCTTGACTGTGGGGGAAGACATGGCTGTAGCGTATGATCTGAAGACTGCTTGTCGACTGTTATGTGGTTGAAAGCGCTTTGCAGGTAGAGTAGCAAGCTTAAGGGTTAGAGAGATTTGCGGGGTAGGCAGGGAACTGATGCTGTGAAGAGATGTTAGCAGGAGAATCACCTCGACGGCATCCACTGAATCACACACCGAAAGATTGGCCTGAGAAAGTTCATGAATTTCACGGAAACGAATTAATCGTTTGTGCAGAACATTGGGTGATGGTTGGGCTTTGAAGATCTTTGCTGGCGTCATGAGGATCACCTCGCCTCAACATTACGCCGAAGGCCTGTAACAGAGCCTTCCATTGAGAACTTCTCTCTCAGATGGCCATGAGTGACACATGTCTACACTGTCAATGGAATGGATATGGAAATGGATATGATCAGATGCGGGACTGTAACTGCCCAGAGTTTCACGTTTCCCATGGCGAACAACCTCAGCCGTCTCTACTTTGACTTTACGACGTCGTGATATGCGCGAAACGATCGCTTGACCCTAATCCTCCGCTCTTCGTTTCATGGTCGCTGTGAAACAGACCAGCACATATCTTGGCAATTCAGCCTCAAATCATGAGTTCCGCTCCTCAGCTAATTCTGCGCTTCCATTGTCTCCGCCGTGGCCCGTCCAGATGTGAAGACCAAACGAAACATCTGCGGGATTTCAATTATGCGGACAAATCTTTGCACGGGGAATACCCATCAAGTGCTACAGAATGCTGTCATCTCAGGAGCAAGCAAGTGGCTGTGTTGTTTGTGATCTCTGATCTGTCGAGTCTCTACTCGAACATTTGTCTTTATAAAGCGCGGTATCTCTTCCTCATGTCCTCAGCATCAACCTTCCTCAGACCACCTTTCTCCTCCATCGATCTCTTCCTTCATCTTTTCGCCCATCTCTCCATCAATCTTCAGTCCATTGAAAGAAGTCGGAACACAAAGTTTGAGTCTTGAGACTAGATAGACACTCCAGGTTCGTCTTGACTAGGTGTATCCACAGACAAAGCTCAGTACCTGAAGCTAACCGCGAATCAGCTCGCCACAATGTTGTACCGAAACATCCTCCTTGAGGCCGTCCTCCTCAGCTTCTGCTCCTCCATCGGCTTTGCAACGCCTCTCGAAATCCGAGCCAATGACCTCGTCTCTACCACCACAGTTCTTGAGAACCTTGCGTCAAAGAAGCCACTCCAATGGCAAGACAAGCAAGCCAAGAACGGAGAAAAATTCCGCGTCGTCTCGATCCCAAAGGGAGACTGGGCAGCCGCAGCGAATGGACATTCCCGCCGGTCTGACGCATCTATCGAAGCCAGCCTTGAGCCGCGACAATCGCAGATCAAGGGGCTCCATACCGCCTGCTACGGGTCAGGATCTTGGGCTTTGGACACCGTCTTGACGCCGTTGATAGCTTCTATTTGCGACCCGGCCACCTTCAATTGGTTCGAGGACAAGGGCGCCCAACAGGTCGCCCACTTCCTCGGTCTGCAAAACGAGCACAACGATCAAATGTCCGTTTACGTGACCCTCGCTAATCTCGTCGACGGCATATACAGCGGCCTGGACCAAAGTGCCTGCGTGACAATGGCAGAAACGCTCATCCTCCAATCATGTCAGGGCAAGAACGGCGATACTCGGGGTGGTAAGATCACTGCCCAGAACCTCAGTGGTGTGGATAGCATTAGCCTCGCGGTCGATCCCACGACCGACAAATGCAACTGCTAGAAAGACACTTACCTTAAGTCCGTTGGAGATGAAGGATCGGCGCGCTTGAGAGGTGTGGCAGGCTGATGTATTCGTTCCCCTCGGCTTCAAAGTCAATTTCTTTTGTCCTCGGAACTATGCATAGTCTCCTGCGTTGTGAAGCAATTTTCGAGTATCCGTCTTGGACAGTCCATTCCTTTTCCTCGCATTTCATCTAGACCAGTCGGTCCGCTGTCGGATTAGTACGAGTATTGCGCATGTCCGTTCTAGTCTAAATCGATACACCCACCTACACAGGAAGTGGCACCGCTACCCTTCTCCGGACATGCAACCGAGTTTCCACAAAGCACCGCTGAGGAAAAGCCTTCGACCCCCCAACCCCGATCCACACACAGCCCCATCCTCTCCCGCTCCTCGCAATATCCAACTTGAATCCACGCCCACCCTGCGCCAGGCCCTCGAATATATGCAGAAACCTCCGCTAAACATACCCATACCTCCTTCCTTCCTTCCTTCCATCCGTCCCACCCATGCACGAACATTCATCCCTTGCTCCTTGTACCGTGTTCAATCAATCCTCCCCAACTCGCCACCACCGAACATCCAACATCCAACACCCACCCCAAACCATCCATTCCCTAACATACATGTGCTTCACATACACCGATTCCTTCCACCCCTACTCCAAGTCGATACTCACAGCGCGCACAAGTCAGAAACTTAGATATAATAAGATCTACGAAGGGAATGATGGTTTTGGTTTTGGCGCTAGGCGATCTTGAGAGGTTGTGGGTACGGTAAGATAGATTTTCTTGGTCTTAGATGTCGGATGAGTTTCCGTGGAGAGTGTGTGGGGTTACTTGCGGAGGTGATGATGGTGACTACGAGGACGAACATGCGCACGTAGAGTACACCTTAAGGTGGGCACATCTTCCGCAAGGTATAACAAGTGGACGAGGGAATCGTACTGTAAGTATACCGGTGTCGGTTCGCCAAGGTCTACAACTACAGCTAGACTACAAATGGCGGGGATGAAAATGGTGTTGTTTTGTATTTGCAATCGTTGGCGCGGATGTGGTTCTTCAACCGTTTCAGATCTGTAACTGACGGGCTTGGACGGCTGAGAAGGGAAACGTTGATTCTGCATAGCCACGAGAACAACATACGTGTACTTTCTACTTGTATCGGGGGTCCGCGAGCTGGCGAGCAGCCTGCCCTTTATTCTCGTGATACGCCGTTGCGGCAATGCCGAAGCCCTCAAGCAGCGCGTTGCTCGGTCATGAGACTCTGACGTAAGCTACGGTCAAGTCAGTTCGATCGAAGCGGATTTCTCGTCTCTACTACTACTACGACGACGACGAGAATGATTGTGATCGGTCATGATTTGAAAGATTGGGAAAACTCACTGGCGTCAATCTGCATAATCTGTGGTAAGGCCAGCCTTATTTTATTCCGATACATGACAGGGTTCTTCGTCTGTAGTGGATTTCCCTCGAAGTATACCGTATTCAGCTCCTTCTTATCACCCAATTCCCTGTCCACCTCCTGAAATGATTCCAGCAGGTTGTTCGACGCCCAGAGCTCCTCTAGATGATTCAGATGTTGGAGATTGGTCAAGTGTTGTATTTGATTGTTGGAGACGTCGAGGACGCGGAGATTGTGGTTGTGCTCGAGGTCGGAGATGCAGGTGAGGGCGTTGTGGGAGATGTAGAGTTCTTCGAGGTTTGCGAGGTTCTCGAGGCCGTGGATTTTGGGGAGTCGGTTAGATTGGATGGAGAGGATCTTGAGGTTCGTGAGGGGTGAGAGATTCTGCGAAAATGTCAGAGGCGCTTCCTTTCCTTGTAAGAGATGAGCGATCCTGACCTTGAGTCCCGTGATCTTGTTCTTGCCGAGCCATAGCTCTTCCAAACTGGTCAGAGTCTCCAGGTTCTCGATTTCCTGTCCTCTCCAATCAGCACGTCGGTCCTTCTATTGCCTAGGGATCTCTACCAGGTAGCATAACATACTCTTATTCTATTCGCTGCCAGTTCCAAATTCCTCAACTTCCCTAACCCCTCCAACCCTTCAATCTTCTGGATCCTATTCTGCACGAAGTATATATCCTTCAACTCCTTCAGATGATTGACCTTCTTGATATGCTTGATCTTGTTGAAACTCAGATCCAGACTGGTAAGGTTCGTAAACTCGTCTAGCCCTTTGATGTGCGAAATGAGGTTGTCATAGAGGTCGAGGTCTTTCAGGGTTGGGCCGAGGGTGGAAGGGAACTCGCAATGGGAGATTTGATTTTGGCGGAGACATAGTTTCTGTATAGTTGCCCATCAGTACTTGGTCTAAGAGTGTCTACTTGCAGTACACATGCATACCTCCACACTCGTGAATCGTTCAAGGCGTAGGGCCGGTATTGACGAGATGCGGCAGTGCACAAGATCGATGTCCTATATAGTGAACATGCATCAGCTCCGTTGGAGAATCCACGGATGTAACCCGTAGCCATAACAAACATCAGTATCCACCTCGTAATCCTCCAGCAGATCTGCCCACCATGCCCGTCAGCCCTTAATCCGATCAATACAACTGCCACCTGCCTTCGTCTGCCTCTATTTGCTCCACCGGCGGTGCATCCTCGTCCGAGTAATCTGGATCTGACAGAGCTTCTGGATTGGCGAGGACAGGTCGTCGATCTACTCGTAGCTTCCCATCCCAGCCTTTACTGTCCCGCGGGGTAAAGCCATTGGTGGATGGGGAGACTTCGCGAGGTCCGGACATGGTGGATGGGTGTGAATGATGCAGCGGAAAGTAGAGAATGAGTATCACGCCATCATCGAACCCGACTAGCTGAAAAGTTGGAAATGTATAGCTGTTGAGACTCTGGGAAAGGCCATGCTTTATATAGGCGAACAAGGGTTGAGCGCTACATTACTTATACTGGCCATATGATGGACAGGGAGCACCATATACGCCTGGTCACTTGATTAACACAACCTTGATCCTTACTCACGGGACTTTTCGTAGACTTCATATTCCGTGCACGATGTGGAGTGTTATCGCCAGACTAAGCTTCGCTGCGGAGTACGGTTATCAGAGTTGACGCAAGGGTTCTCAATTCGTGCCAACAACCTTTCCGAGAAAACGCTGCCGAAACCGTTCTCTATGACTAGAAGTGAGGATCGTACCATCTGCTCTGGCGCCTGTCAGGCAGCTTGCGGGTCCATAGTGACTCGTCTTGCTCATCACTCAAAAAGACACCACGGAAAAGACATTTACACTTGTTGAAAGACTTGGTATAATTAGACACAATTAAGCTATCAAGAATTTGTATGGTATCAAGAGGGGGAGAAACTCTTCCCAAGTTTTGCAGGCTGCTATATATCTTTCTCCCAAGCGCGATATACTATGCAATGACCGCCAGGGACAGAAAGGGTGAGAGCCAGCCCGCTTTTAGCTATGGTGAACGAAGGGAAACGCCTGGAGGATGCGACAGAAGGAAAGTCTCGCTCAGGAGCTGATGATAGGCTTGACTGCCCAAGAATAAAAACAACGCTGATCGAAGGGTATAATTGACTGCAAAAAAGCTGGTTATCTTTAACCAATTATGAAGGGTGCCAAACGAGATGCAGCCTTTTTATCCTTTGCTCAGCCCCTCTAACCTCCAATACCTTCTTACAAGTTGCAAGATCGATCATCCCACCACCATCGTCCCGCTGATGGTGTCAATGCATCGAAACAAGGGCGGCCTCTGGTGTTCCACACACTCCCTGGGGGCCGCCATGCATATTAGAATAGATAACAGTACAATCTAATCCGAGGAGTATCGAGAACGCCGCTCGCTGATGATGCTTATGTGATGCAAGCTCTCGAGGGATTATAATGCGACGTCGAGGACTAAGCTGACGTCTCGGACTTGTGAGCCGGCGAGGTCTTCAAGGACCGGTATTAGGTCAAGAAGCTCGTTGTCATGAGCATCAGAAAACCAGCTACTGATTGGCACAGCATGTTGGGGATGAAAGATGTATGATGTTGGAGAGTTGTCGATGATGATAGTCTCGCGAAGATCTCGACCGACTTGCGAAAGATCCTGCTTCCAGGTTAGTTTGAGGCCAGAGTGTTAGGGAATTAGACAGATGTGGACCTTGACGTAATTGCCTTGATGATTATAGCAGCTTTCCCGGAACAAGCGATGGTGGACTACATGATGTATATCAAGTTGATCTAGCAAAGGGTCGCCGTACTGTGATGCCATGTCAGTAGGCGTTCATGAATTTACATAGAGCTTGAGTAGTACCTTCGAGACGGAAGCGGTAAAGACCACGACTTCGTACAATTCGCCTACACGCTTCATGAACTGGTCGACGCCTGGTCTTTTAATCACGTATACATTGTGATACTGGCCCTCAATTTCCACGGGTATCGTAAAGTCCGCTTGATGGAGGATCTGAGAGTGATTAATTCCTCATGGCCCAGTATGCACATCTTGGGCACGGCTATACCTTGAAGCTACTGTGAACCAGCGTTTCGTCTAAATCCAATACTAGACACTTTTTGCCATGAAATCGAGGCTGTATTGGCGGTAATAGCCATTGTTGCTTTTCGCTTGGCGTTGCAAGGGCAGACGCGCCCTGAGTTGGAGCTGCTGGTGGAACAGCCTCCGCCAGTGGAGGCGGTGGCGGCAAGTCTACCTTGGGATCATCACGGAAGGTATCGGGTGCTCCCGCTGGCTCGTCTACCATGGGTACCGGTAGAGAGGAATCGGCCATTTCGACATCACTATCTCTTTTTGCTTGTTGAGGTGTCCTATCCGATATGGCCTCCTCTTCATGCTGACTAACTACTGGCGTCGGTGCTTGAACTAGGACTTGGACATTCGAAAGCTGTGAGGGTCCTTCTCTAACACCATCGTTCGTATATTCACGATTCGCACTGTCCGGCAATGAAGGCAAGGGCGCATCGCGAAAGGTAGTGCTCTCGTCGATGTTCTCTTTGCGGCTAAGCAAGGTTTCTTCCGGCTCGACGTTTATGTTTGGCCTTTCCTCCACGGTAGTTTCAACACCCGCGCTATGAGCGACATTGCTCTCTGCTGTGGGCGTCATCGTTTCGAAATATGGAGGGCCACCAATCTTCTCCTCGACGGGATCTTTTGACTCTGCGGTGCTTGATTCTGCTGCGCTGGCATCCTGCTTGGCCGCAGGTGCGGCGTGTCTACCTTGAGCTGATTGTTTCAGCGTATTCTGCGTTACGGGCCTTGAAGGATCTTCGGTATCCACACTCGTTGCGTTATGAGGCACTCCACAGCAGTTCAAAATGAACAAAAATCGTGAGAGACCTCCCTTTTTCTTCTTTGGCATTGAAGCAGAGTTTGACTCTGGCCCGGGCTTCACTTGACCAACAGGTTCGGCGCCAGCCCCTTGAGCTTGCTTTGATCGCTGGCTGCTGGCTACACTCCCTGTCCGTCGTCTCTCACTCATGCTTCCCTTCGAGCCTCGACCGATGCTTTCCGCTGGATCGCTTGCAGTTGCTCCAGTCAGTGCGGTAGAAGTGGGAGATGATTGCAGCTTGGTATGCGATGATGACCGCGATGGAACTTTGAGCAAAGATCGTTTCTTCCTTGGTTGCTCGGGCGCGCCTGATGTCGCAGATGAACTTTGTCCGTCCCTTCGCGAAGCTGATGCGGTTCGTACGACGTTGCCACCATCTTCTGTCGACACTACAGCACTTATTGGTGTCCTCGTCGGAGGTGTTGGGGACCGACCGAACGAGACCGCGGCTGCACTGTCCGATTGCAGAGACTGAGCAGCGTCTGCGACACATATCAGCATCCAGCATTCCTCCATCACGTTCCGTCGCACCAGTGCTAAGCTCTACTTCGCCGTCCATTTTCTCCTCCAAAGCCAATGGGAGAAACTTACCGGAAGACTTGTTTGGAACTGACGCTACGGTATCGGAAGTGCGATAAGATCTTTCATTCTCGTCGGTCAACGAGTGAACGAGATCCTTCCCTGGCGCCGGGGAAATCTCTTCGCTCATGTGGGGCGAGGTAGACCCCCTCTGAGGCAGTGGAGTGCCCACCACGAGTAGCCAATACTGGTATTAGATGGTGGCTTCTCCGTGAACTGCGGTTGGGTTATGACGGTGTCGGTCGACGTGGTGTTGAAAGCGCTTGCCTCAGACGGTAAGCAGGCGTAGATCCGCAGAGCTTGAAGATGTGACCCCGAATACAACTCCTGCCAATACAGCCTAGCAATCTCAAGACAACGACGGCGGTGACCTTTGCGAGATTGCACGAGGTCACAATTCCCGTGCGCGTGATGCAGCCGTGCTCGATAGAGGTGGGTCCGCGACGGCTGCCGTCAAGGATGGACGACCACGAATTCTCGAGAATGATCATGTGCGATGAGATCAAGATCAGGTTCAAGTTCAAGTTCAAGCTTTACCGACCACGTGCGGGTGAGGGCCGACGCGAAATTGGATGAGAGTACGAGTACATGAAGGCGGTAGGTAGAGTATGAATGTGAAAGTCGCCATGCGGCTTGCGGCGGTGGAGGTTCGAGCCGCTTGTAAGGTACGTTAGTTAATCTTAAGGCTGCATCCAATTACATACAGCTTGGACTTCAGGCTCGCAGTGTACTTGTAGAGTACTTGTACTTGCCCTTGTTCTCTCCACTTCGAACCATGTGGCATATTTCCGATTATCAGCGCGAATAGTACTACGATCCTATTCAAAGGCCCTCTGGCCAAAAGAAATCGACGTCTACACAACATTATTGCATGTGCCCGCGCATTTGATCAATCATCTTACATAATCTGTATGATTCTGTTCCAAGCGACAACTAAGATGATCCGGCGGTTAAAGAGGCTGGGCCTTCAACCGTCTGGCCTGTCAATGCGCAGAGAAATTCGGATCTCCAGCCTCTGCCGCTACGCCACAGCAATAGAGCCTTCGTCCGACTACTGCGAAAGACTGTAAACGAGGTACAATCCGCGAATCGCATTTGTCTCCTTATTTGGATGTTGCCATGACATTTCTCGTTTGCACTCTGTGTGCATTATCCGGGATCAATCAGGGTTCCATCGTACGACATGCCATTCGCCGTGTCGTAACTCACATTGTTATGGTAGAGTTCACCTCCTAGTACAGGAGGTACTGGGCGAATGCACTTGGATCGCTGAGAATCTGGTCCTGAGTGTAGCCAGTCGCGAAGCGGCAATCCAGGGCAGGCTCTGATGTATGTGCTGGAGCAGCTTCGTAGCCCTGAGAACCGGAGTGGTGAGGACTGAGGGAGAGCATGATCATGTTGCCTGGGAGTACTCATGCCACCTTGGCTTCATCATTATGATCTCCCGTTCTAAGACTCAAAGTTTCCCGTGTCTGGCCGCCAGATCACCGTACAGGAGGAGTATTGAACTGACAGAAGACCAGTCACAGTTTCTTGACTCAATGAAGCCTCAGCCTTTGATTGTCGTGCAAAGCATTGGAATGTGAGATAGGGCTACGATATGGACGATCCTTCGGGCGTGGCTAGGGTATGCGTTCCTGTATTGCCTTCTGAAACCCCGTTCCTATTCCATTACTACTCTTTTCGTACCTACCTGTCATCTGAGGACATCTGGCTATACAGAGATGTCCAACCCCATCGGTGGAAGTATGGAAAGGAGATCATTTTCTGAAGATCTCACGATGTAGTTGGAAAGTAGTGAGGAAGCGAAGATTCACTAAATATATCAACAGTCAAGGTTGAAGTGACTCTTCCCTAAGGACAGTCTCCTTGAAGGTGTTGCTTTGCAGCTCAGGACTAGTTCAATATCATTCATGAGTGCAGAGAGACTGAAGAGACTGCAGCTGTAGTACTGTTTGCAACACACCATTATTGGGAACAGAAATGGAGTCGTTGTAAAGATTGATTAGCTACCTACCTACCTCACCAATCACCTACCTACCCACCCTGGCATCACGGGCACTGGGTAATCAACCCTGCCGCTAAGTTAATAAGACGGATCGGTTCCCCGGGCCTTTGCATGCCGAGGTTTGGTGAGCCACTGAATGTTGTTGCAACGACAAGCACATGCCAAACTCCCTGGGTACCTTATCCAACAGAGTAGCCGTAACGCATCTCAGCTGCCTGTGGCTTTGAAGTGCGCCTGTCGCAGATCATCTCCAGACTCCAGAGCTTGTATCTTAGACATCACATCTCTGAATATTGGCGCAAAACTTCAAGAGCTTGTTCGCGGACATGCACACACGGTAGTACTCGGAGTCAACTGTGCGTTGTTTATCTTCGCAAGGAGTACGAGCGCCAGACGAGATGGCAGTACAGTCAACACTTCGACAAACCGAAGATCCAATACTTGTCCTTTATAACCATTATGCCAATCTCCTCCACTCCAGGATTCGACGTACCTCACGAACTACGCGGCTCCTAGCGACCTTGACACTTGCCCTCTCAATAATCGCAAGCGGATATGGCGGCCGCAAGTGGTGGAAGAGGCGGATAGAGGAGAAAGAGCGAGGCAAGCGTCTGGTCAGACGGAACTCTGGACTGCGAGGCAAGGATGGCTCGCGAACGATATATGTACCCTACCGATCGTCCACCTCAAAAGTCACAATACATCCGACAAAACCTACAACATTCGATGCTCACAGACGACTGTTTCTCCATCCACCGCGGGCAGCAGGTCTCGGTGATGGACAGATGGCACCGCAGGTACCGCCGCCGCAGACGAAACCAGGCCTCAACCTTGCGTTCCTGCACCAGTTTCTAAGCCTGCTCAGCATTATGATCCCAAGATGGGGTAGCAAAGAGACTGGACTACTTCTCAGCCATGCCGCTTTCCTGATGCTACGGACATATCTATCACTAGTTGTTGCTAGATTGGATGGAGAGATAGTACGAGATCTCGTGGCTGGAAATGGGAAGGGCTTCATGTGGGGAATAGCGAAATGGTGCGGCATTGGAGGCTTTGCTTCGTATACGAATGCCATGATCAAGTTTCTACAAAGCAAAGTGTCCATTGCTTTCCGAACGAGGCTTACGCGGTACATCCACGATCTCTACCTGAATGAGAATCTTAACTATTACAAGTTGTCGAATCTTGATGGAGGTGTCGGTCAAGGTGCAGATCAATTCATCACACAAGATTTGACGTTGTTCTGTGCATCAGCAGCGTCACTCTATTCGTCACTAGGAAAGCCATTTGTCGATCTTTGCGTTTTCAATTATCAGCTCTCCCGGTCCCTTGGACCACTAGCTTTGACCGGCCTGCTGTGTAATTACTTTCTCACAGCGACACTCCTCCGAAGATTGTCGCCACCCTTTGGGAAATTGAAAGCAGTTGAAGGTCGACGAGAGGGCGATTTCCGCGGTTTGCACTCTCGCCTAATCGCGAATGCTGAAGAAGTTGCCTTTTATGGTGGTGCTGATATGGAGAAACTCTTTCTCGACAAGGGTTTCAAGGATCTCAAAGGCTGGATGGAAGGCATCTACAGCCTCAAGATCAGATACAACATGCTTGAAGACTTTGTGTTGAAGTATTCGTGGTCTGCATTTGGCTATCTCATCACGTCCTTGCCAGTGTTTCTACCAGCTTGGGGCGGTCTTGGGGGCGTTCTGGAGCTTGCCGACAACAATGAGAGCAGTGGACGCGAGCGTGGCCGCATGAAGGAGTTCATCACCAACAAGCGCCTCATGCTTTCACTAGCCGACGCTGGCGGAAGGATGATGTACAGCATCAAGGACCTGTCCGAACTAGCAGGATACACTTCCCGTGTCTACACCCTCATCTCCACACTTCACCGCGTACATGCAAATGCATACTTCCCTCCTCGCGGGACCCACTCAGAACTCTTCTCATTATCCGACGTGCAAGGGACCATTCATAAAGGGTTCGACGGCGTACGATTAGAGAATGTCCCAGTCGTGGCTCCCTCCGTCTATCCACTCGGTGGCGACGAGCTAGTCGACTCCCTCTCCGTCATCGTCCGCTCCGGCGAACACCTCCTCGTATCCGGGCCAAACGGCGTCGGCAAGTCCGCCGTTGCTCGAATCGTAGCGGGCCTCTGGCCCGTCTACCGTGGCCTCGTCAGCCGACCCCGAAGCATCGGCACCGACGGCATCATGTTCCTCCCCCAACGCCCATACCTAAGCATCGGCACCCTTCGAGATCAAGTCATCTACCCACACAGCGAAATGGACATGCGCGACAGCGGCCGGCGCGACCACGAGCTAAGCCGCGTGCTGGAAGAAGTCCGTCTGGGTTATCTGCCCGACCGCGAGGGCGGCTGGGACTGTCGGAAGGAATGGAAGGACGTGCTCAGCGGCGGTGAGAAGCAGCGCATGGGCATGGCTAGACTGATGTATCATGAGCCGCGGTATGCGTTTATCGACGAGGGCACCTCGGCAGTGTCTTCTGACGTCGAGGGCCTGCTGTATGAGAAGGCGAAGGAGAAGGGTATCACGCTTATCACCATCTCGACGAGGGCATCGTTGAAGAAATATCATACGTTTAACCTGACGATGGGACTGGGTGAGGATGGGATGGACTGGGAGTTTGAAAGGATTGGGACGGAGAAGGAGAAGATGAATGTTGAGCGGGAGTTGCAGGATTTGAGGGAGAGGTTGGGGATGGTAGAGGAGTGGAAGGAGAGGAAGGAGGAGATTGAGAGGGAGTTGAGGAGGGTGTGGGTTAAGGGTGAAGGCGACGAGGATGGCGAGGGTGAGGAGTTGGCGCCGCCTGCGTATATTGGGGCGGAAGATGAGGATAAGGAGCGGCAAGGAGCGACAGAGAACGACGGAGGAGGAGAATAACTCTGGATCTGTAGAGCGATGATATACTATTTGATATAAGATACACTCAAGGCGTGAGGCCAACACGTCGGGAGAGGCGTCAATTCTATCTTTTCACTCAATGGACACCTTTCTCCCCCACAGTCTTGTTTTCAACACCGATGATCAAAGCATCCAAGACCACCTACCATCACATTCAGCACCCCTTCCTGTACTCGTAACCACATATACACATATCCTATTCTCGGCGGCCTTTGTGATGATCGTCACATTCACCAGATGGGGAAACCTGCTCTCCACAAATCCCAGGAGCTGAGTCATCTCTATCTCTACGAACACATACCGCGGAGGCGTCAGGTCATAGAGCGGCAGCAAGATGTTGCGGATTTGTCGCTCTTCATCGTCGTAGGGCCATGTTGAGGGATTGTCCCACTGATAAGGTGGGTGGTTCAGGATAGATTTCGCCATTGATCATCGAATGCAACAATACAACAGGGTTGACAGTCCTTTATCTGTGATAGACTACGGGTATTGGACCTTATGTTCCGGATGTTGATGATCGCGGGATAGTGGAAGTATTTTTATCAATAGTATCTTCACATGGATGAGTTGTCATGAAATAAATGAAAACATCATCGGTCCCTACGGTATGATGACCCGCACGGATCAGCAGCGCGACGCCAACGTGTTTTAGCGGCCATGTGCCGGCGTGAATGCAGCATTCGGCGCTAAGAGTGCAGGGATGATGGGTGATGGCTGCGTTTTGCGCTTTAACCGTTGTGATTGATTGATGCTCTGAACTGTTCAGTATGAAAAAGACAAGGGCCAGGAGTGTTGGACAATGTGGGTGCCATTTTGGGGTGCCGTCGCTGATGTCGCCGTCGCTGTCTAGAAAGTCGTCATCAAGCTTTGCACATCAACGTTGCGCTTGCTCTCCGTACAATACAGGCTTGTGTCACGCTACTTCTGAACTTACCTTAGCATGCCATCCGTCTTCCGTGTGCAAGGGCCACCAGTTCACTCTCGTCACCACTCCACAGGACACGCCATGTCTGGGGATACTCGTTTGTCAGTCATCGCGGAAGATGGATATGTTCAGCCCGTTCCTCCAATTCCTCCAAAAGCTGCCAATCGACCTTTGGGAAGGCGCCTTCACCTAGGAGACCCACCGAGGCATAGCTTTGAGAAATCACCGCCTCCCTACAGCGTCTGGACGAGTGTAACGGGACCACAAGGAGAGCGGTTGGTAGATGTGAGGAATAATAAATACGTTGCCAGACGAGGAGGATGGAGGAGACTATGTGTTGTAGCACTTGTGGTCATTGCGCTTCTGGTGGGTTTGATCGTGGGCTTGGTCGTCGGACTACAGAGGAACCATGGCAACGAGTAAGTGTTTGCACTTGCAAAGCGTACGACGCTGCACGGTACCGCAAGACTACACTGACCTTCTGCTCCTTAGAAACTCATCGCCTCCCCCGACTGCCTCTTCTTCTGCGACACCACCTCGCAATGGCCCTTTCCCGGCAGGCTCATATGCACTGACAACATTCCTCGATACCGTTTCCACCAATTGTACCTCCAACGCAGCCACTTGGCGATGCTATCCATATACCACGTACAGCCAGTCTTCAACCGGGGCGATGGCGACGTTTAACTGGGTCATTACGCCAGCAGACTTACAGTCCTTGTCATCTAGCAATTACACTATTTCTTCCACGAATAACCCTTTCGCCGTGGATTTCTCAAACGTTTCGATGCTACTTGTAGATATAGGACTGAGCTCGGAGAGATACACGTTCTCCGTGCCAACGAAGAAGATTGTGATCCCATCTGCTGCCATCTCCAGGGACAACTCAATGGCGACATGCTTTTATAACGACACAACCTTTCAAGCAGACTTATACACCAGGATGTCTAGATCTTATCCTCCACCCGCCTCTGCTTCAAGCTCAGCCGCCACGTCATCAAGCACTGCAGGCAGCGGGGACAGTGCCAGTGAAGGCTTTAAGCCGTGGCCTTACGCGATCAGGGTCGAGGAAACTATCGGAGGTGGAAGTAACGTGCCGGCATGTTACAAGACCGTCAATGGCAATCTTGGAGACAGGATCAACGATGGGATAACAGAGGAAGCGCAAAAGAACATGTGCGGCTGCTTGTACAAGAATTGGGACCCATGATATGGGAAACGACTGGTCTGACTTAGCAGACTTCTGTTATCATTGCTTCTATGTTCGGGCAGCGAGGCGTTTGCGTATATATCATGGTTTTCAATGGGTGATGTACCTTCCCAACATCTAGGGATTGCTTTTGTAATTTGACGGATGTGATGTCCAGGTTTCCGGTTAGCTTGCTGCATATTCTCACACAACCTTTAGCTATATGTTTGGTGAACGGATATGAACAATATCAGGTAGTCAGTCAATAATATATGCACTTGTTACATGTAGTCTACATTCTGTGCCCTCCAATATTGCACGCTGATTGGCCAACAAGCGTTAGGCTGCGGGCTGACGTAGTTTTCGAGGTTCCTGCACTCTGGACTGCAACTTCAAACCCATTCATAGATTAACACTATGGATTTTAGATAACGTCGGCGGGCTTCAAGTCATTCGTCATGCCTCCGAAGGAAAGTGAACAGGCCATCACAGTGCCCATAAATGGGTATAGTGATGGCGATGTGAGCCACCGTCCAGCGCAGCCTCCGTACGTCCCATGTGAGCCGGTCTTGTATCTTGAGAAGCTTGCAAGAAAGTGGATGGAGGATACAGGGATGGCTGAGCAAGGTAATCACTCTTCCGCTTCAGATTGACACTCATCAGAATGTGTGGATTGCGCGCGTATCCTCACGGTGGCCACTGTTGTATTCGTACGCCGTGCTCGCACGTCAAGCGGTGCTTCTGTGCTTGTACACTGTGCTTGATGACTTTCTCTACAACACGCATGTTGCCTCTTTATAGGATCTATGGATGAACTTTCCCTCACATTTGATTGTCAACACATAATCCTAAGCATCTTTCTTGAATGGGTTCCCGAATCTGACTCCGCCGTTCAAACTTGTTTTCGCATAACAAACCTTGGCTGAGCATACTCCGCTCACCAAACCTCTCAGTGCAGCTTTGTCTACTATGATCGCCCGACAGGAATGTTTTCACGCTCTGTTCTAGTGGTCTGTTACCAAGTCTCGTAGCCACTCCAAGCACACCTAACCTCAAAGCAGGCTTGAGTCACCTTGCGATTACGATCAGGTTCCCGTCTCAAAGCTGATGAAGATCTTGTGCTCTAATAGGCAGATCTTACGTTCTCGATCGGCTTCCGGCAGGTTATGTGCTCTTCGATAAGCCACGTGCAAGCGGACATGTGAGTCTTTGCTCTTCAGGGATCTTGTCGAGCAAGTTTTAATAAATGGTTTCATCATCCCTAGAGAGACAAATACCTCTTCGGTCATCCCAGTCGTCAATTCTTCGATTCTCCGAACAAGTTCTACCCGCATTTCAGGTATCTCATGAAACATGGTCACATAGACCATTGCGATTGCGAAGCGTGCAAGTCTCTAGCAGCTCCGACCCCTCGTGCAGGTGCAGGAGCTCGCTCGTGCAAAGGTAAGATTTCCTCAAATGTTTCCCATTGTGGCAGGCGCAGCTCTCCAATCGCTTTGGATAAGTAAGTTCTTGGAAATGAAAGCCTGAAGCTGACAAACTTTCGCATTCAAGGCAAAGGCAGGATGAAGGAAGTTGACATGGGTCCAGTTGATGAGGAGGGAACTCCAGATCTCTACGCAGCAATGATGCAAGAACTATTTCGCGTTGGGAAACTCGATGCCACTTTTGACGAACCGAAGAGTATGGACTGGCGCGTAGAGCGAACGATGCTGCCGATGTTGATCGACAAGATTCATCAGCAGCCAAGTTTCGTTCCTCGAGTCGGTGAGCTGGTGCTGTGGTGCCGGGCCATCGAGGGAAAGATCGCGCTTGATCCGCAATCGAAAGAGTTCAAGATGTACGACCCGAAGACGCAGAAGTACACTGGTCATCCGCAGTGGATGTGTGGAACAATCACACAAGTCCCGAAAGAAGAAGTAAAGATCGAAGACCTAGTCATGGAGACTAAAAAGCAAAACGCTATCAACATCTCAGGTTTCCGCGTTGAATGTCTCCCTGATCCTAACGATTGTACGAAGGGATACTCGAAGCAATACTCATACATCCCACTCAAACATATCCGTCCGCTCAATTTCTGGCAGGAAACTTTGCAAGGTATCGCAGAGGACGACTGGCACCCTTCCGTTTTCCATGGCCTGAGCGTCATGGCGTCAATGTGCATAGTCAAGCCGTTCCGTTTCACAGGGACTTGGCCTAGCTGCAACGTCCTCTGCAAGGGCATGTTCCTTGGAGCTGAGCTGTTCTTTGTTGGAGACACTGTTCGTCTCATTCCTGCCCAGAGCCGAGCCGAAGTCACAGACGTCCTGCATATCGAGAAGATCTTCGTCAAATGGGCCAATCTCGAGGCCAATGCAGATGGCGTCGTCGACGACAGCTGCGCCTCCTACGTAGGTTTGCACTTATTGGGACACGCGTACACTTCAGACGAGAAACGCTCCTACAAAGGAATGACTTTTGAGCCTGACGAGGACACGGGCAAGTATCCGCCGGGTATGGAAGGTTACGATCGATGGTACTACATGCAGAGGCCGGATTCACTTCACGACTATACGTACGATCGTATTCTTGGCCGCTGCTTTGAAGGAGAAGCGATGATGCTATGGTCTGCAAAGCTGGAACCTACGCTGGATTTTGGTCTTCAGGGCACACGAGCGGCGCGGTTGTACTCAGCCGAAAATGACCGGCGTCTGGTGATATCGGAGAAGAAGTGGTTCTGGGGAGAGCATCGCGCTGACTGTCTTGATCTCGACACCTTGAATGGGATTGAAGTTGGGAGTCGTGATCCTGATCGGGATCCGAAGCCCTGGAGGGATACTCTCAGGGTTATCGACGGCGAGACATCGCACAAGGAGGTGCAGGTAAAAACGCCGAAGACAACGGAAGGGAAGTCATCAAAGTCTACGTTCACACCAGTCAACTCTCAAAGCAGTCTTGTGGGTAGCGCGCTGCAGCAGGCCGATGACAGTGATGGATTCAGCGACGATCATGATACACTGAAAGGAGAGCAAGAGTACGAACCATTTGGAAGCGATGACGAGGTGATTACCGATGAGGAAGTGATCAAGCAGGCCAAAGAAGCCTCGCTGACACAAGGGAACGAGCCTAATCATAGCAGAGACCATGACCTTGGTGGTGTTGCGAGCGAGAAACATGGGCGTGATGAGGAGGAAGGCGAAGATGAGCTGGGAGTCCAGGGAGCAACGCGAATTAGGCGCGAATCGTGATCAACGACGTTCCCAGGGTTTGTTTCTTAATATGCTCTCGTCATTTAGCATTCGTGGGCCATCCGCGGGAGAATATATTCCATTCACAATATCCGTGTCCTGGCGTCGAGTAATTCGAACGAGTATTGCGGGTTTCCGGGCTAGTCTCAATGCGGATGACAAAGGAATGCTACGACCAATTTTCCTGACTCGTGCCTTTCTCCTTGCCATCACTCTCTTTAGGAAGCGGGTGTCTATTCTTTGTCCTTTTTCGGCACAAGTGAGCTTCACTCTGGTCAATTCCTTCGGTGTTCTCGTCAATCCGCAGAGAACCGCATTTGTCGACTAGTTCGGCAGAGATCTTTGTATACAATCAATGCGCATTTCACACAATCGGAGTGCGGCATCAGCCTGGGTGCTGTGCCATGTCGATAACAAAGAAAGTGGTGATGAAGGGGGAACGAAACCTTCCGCAAGTCAACCAACTCAACTCCCAGAGCATCCATTAGCATTGTCGTCTTGCGCCTCAGAGTTTCATGTTGAGGTATTACGTGAGGCATAGGCATACAACGCTGGAAGTCAGGCACTTCACAGTATGGCAGCCAAGCAAGAGTACTTTGCGTATCTTTCGATTTCTCGATCGAGTCTCGCAGAAATGAACCACTGACGTAGGTAGATTTCCACAAAGAGGTCACCGATCGGGCGCTCCGCCACCACGCTCAAGCATGAGCTCGTCATCATCAAGCGTAGATTCAGGCGTGGAAGACCAGTATGGGAGAACCCGCTATGACGTAAACGAGAGCGAAGGAGTCATGGCTGATCCAGATCCCGACAATGCCGAGCTCTGGGGTGAAGAAGCTGCAACATTCATAGCTTCGGCGCCTGGCGCACATGAGCCGGGTTGGGTGGGAAAGCGGCCGCTCGGAGAAGGAGGCTTCGGTCGTGCTGGTCTATGGGAGCTGCAAGATGAAGAAGGAAACGTTCGACAAGTATGATCATCGCACCCTCTTACGAGATCCTACTCTGGAGATATAAGGCTTACGGAACTAACAGAGGATGGTCATCAAAGAGAATATGCGAGAACGTGAGACGGGCTCTTGGGACCGGGAGAGACCTAACGAGGTCTACATCATGCAACGTCTGAAGGAGGTTGACTGTCCGAGCATTGTGAAGCTCTTATCCTATCGGCGATTCCCTCAGTGGGAAACGCACCGGATTTATCTTGAGTATTGCCCACATGGTGATCTTCGGAAACTCTATAAACGGTACAAAGCATGGAGGTGAGTCGGTCAAGCGATTGCAAATTCAGGACAGTTACTGACATCGTACGGAGTACAGGCGTTACCTCCCAGAACCATTCTTATGGCACGTATTTCACAACTTGACCCAAGCAGCGATGGCTATGCACTACGGACCAGGATACCGAACTCTACAGAAAGCTTGGAACGGTGAGATCGTTCATCGCGATATCAAGCCCGGCAACAGTCAGTCGAGATCACTCTAACTTTTCATCAAATCCGCTAATGTCATATCAGTTTTCCTTGGTGATGAACTCACCCGTGGGTCAAGTAACATCCTGGCTTCACACTATCCAATGGCGAAAGTTGGCGATTTCGGCCTTGCGGTCGTTACCTACCCTGACGACAATGACAATCCGCTGGCGTTCCGCCGCTCCGGAACGCGTGGATACCTGGCCCCTGTAAGCTCCTACCATCTCTCTGCCAACTCACACTAACCATCAGTCTTGACCATCAGGAACAAGAGAGCAAGCACAATCCTCTCAACCCACCCGCCTGGTTCGGCCAAGGCCGCGACAAGCTACTCTGGTGGACAAACGTCTGGGCCATCGGGGCCGTCATGTACGAAATGACAACGCTCCACCGCGCCGCCCGCGTCCTCTTCAACCGGCCCGACCCATACGGTCACGGCTGCCCACCCATCACCACGAACAAAACCCCAGAATACTCGTCCCACCTCCTCGACCTGATCCGCGACTGCCTCAACGTCGACCCCAGCGAGCGGCCCACCTTCCACCAACTGCACGTCGCCACACGCCGGCACGCCCGCATGACAATGGACCAACTGGCGTGGATGCGAAACGCCCCCGACGAGCCCTGCGAGGAGGAGAGGCTGTACTACCGCGACAACGAGATCAACACCATGCCCACGGGTAACTACATCCCGTCGCGCGTCCACGAGCAACTACGGCGCGAGAGCGGGTTCTGGAACCCGGACGTGTCCGTGCTGCGATACCCGAGTTTCAGACCCTACGAGAATTCGGACGATGATGCGGACGAGCAGGAGGAGGAGGAGGGAGGGGGAGAGGCACAGGAAGAGGACGAGACAGCGTCGTATTATGAGCGGCGGTTTCAGTTCAGGCAGTCGACCGAGGACAATGACGAGGATGGCGAGATGGACGTGGATGAGCCGACCGTTGTGCCAGCCAGGCGGAGTGAGGTGACCGTGAAGCGAGTGGTGGACATGCGGCCGTTTGCTGTGGGGGTGAATAGATTCGGGAGGGGAAGAATGGGTTATTAGACGGGTGGGGTAAGGTAGGCGTGCTTGGTGTTGATACGTGCTAGTTCCGAACGGATTTCTTTCTTGATACCTAGTCAAATTAGGGTGCTGAGCCCTACGGTGTGGTGCGAGAGCGTACGTAAACCCATACACCAAAGCACAACAGTCAAGCAGACCATGATTTTCGCTAAGATATCTTCTGTTCGCCCAGCCACATGTCGACATGTACCTTATGGACAGAGAAGAGCCCGTGGCAGTAAGCGCAACAGCCGCCTAGACGTTCCACGAATATTGCTGAACACAATACATGTACTTGGACTTTGGATCAAATGAATAATACTCTTAGCATTCAGACCATGAAGAGCGGGGCCCCCCGGCGGTTTGACCATCAACTTCGACCACTCTCGACCATGCCATCTCACATACCCGCCAGGATCTCAAATTCGCAGTGGCCGTGAGGGCACCGCCTCCTCCAAGGGAGAGAGAGTACTTGGAGCCACACGAAAGAGCGCGCGCCAGTACTTCGCACTCGATCCTCCCCCCTCTGCAGATCCGGCGCCTGGCGCTCCCCCCGATTTCAAAGAACCGTCTCCCTTGGCTACGTGCATCTGAAGAGAAAGATATTCACCGTCATCGTCGGGGTGCTTCCAGAACGGCCAATCTGTGGTCGGCACCGGAGAGGATTGTAATGTCGAGTTCTTGGCGTTGATGTTGCGTGAGGATGGAAGCCGGTCGAGCGCAGAAGGTGGATCGGACCGGACCCGCTCTGCGGCAACTGTGGCGCGCGACGTTGGAGAAGAGAGGGCGGTGGATGGAAGTCGACGGTTTTGTGAGGCCGAGGGCTGGTGTTGGGAAACGAGGCGCCTTCCCTGATAGGGAGGCCGCTAACATTAACAGCGTACCTTCGTACCTTACCTAAGGTAAGGTAGTATTAACTTAAGCGATGGGGCGTACCGTAAGCGACTAAGGTGAAAAGTATGGGACTCAACCACGTAAACAAGAGCATCTGATCTGAATTGATCACAATACAAGATGTTTTGTGTGTCGATCTAATTTACACTGGATTTATAGAAATGCAATGCGTTTTGGTTGTCCTGAATGTCTAGACGTGGTGGTTGTCGCTTATACTGCACTTGATACTAAATCCTCCGTATTTGCCGCATGTTCTTTGTAAAGATTCCTGCTCGGTACGGTCAAGCTCCCCATATGCTGTCGTTTAGTGATAGGCTGCGGAAGCGTTTCCTCGATCCTTTGTTCGTTAAGGTACAGTTATGCCTGCACGTCGGACCGGACGGTACAATGCCGATAGGGCTGAGTGAGCAGGAGGATCCCGTTTCGATGAGTCCACGTCATTGTTTCAGCTGCGAGGAATGCTGGCGTAGGTGAGATGTGGGGTAAAGGATTTACTGTCGCGATTCGTAAATGATATTTCCAGAAGTTCATCACAATCCTCTTTTCAGAATCACAGACAACATGTCAGGTCAAGATTCAGAAGGTCATCTGAAAACGGAGTACGGGAGAAGGCTCGTTCCGGTCATCATTGATGAGGCGGCGAGAGACACTCCTGATAGGACATACGCGGCGATCCCTCGGTCTTCTGATCTCTCCGAAGGGTTCCAGGACATCACTTACAAGCGGTTTGCGAATGCGATAAATAGAGTCTCGTTCTGGCTCGACTCGCAGTTTGGGAAGAGTGATGCCCCTGAGACTTTCGCATATGCTGGCCCCAAAGACCTTCGGTATACCATTCTCACTGTTGCCGCGATCAAGACTGGTTGTGAGGTAAGGAGCGGTCGGTGGAGCCATGTTCTGGTCGAAGGGTATGCTGCTGATGCTTAATTCAGATACTGTTGCCTTCTCCCTTCGCCTCTCTAGAAGCTCAATTGCACGTTTTGGACACTACCCGGTGCCGGACATACCTCTGTCCGGGTCCATCGGTCCCGCTGATTGAGAAAATCCGTACCCAGCGGCCGCATCTACGGCTCGTGGTGGTACCGGATTGTGAACGATGGCTCGACGAGGAGATGGTTGAAGACTATGCTTATAAGAAAAGCTTTGAACAAGCCAAGGAGGATACTTTCATGATTGTCCATACATCCGGCACCACCGGTGAGTATACTTAATGCTACCATTCAGTGGCCAAAGCGCTTACATACCTGTCTAGGACTACCGAAGCCGGTCCGCTACACAAATGTTTCCATAGCCACCGTAGATGCCCATCATGATCTACCGGATCCAGAAGAAAAACTGTGGTGGCGCCTTCTTGCTAGGCGCCGAATGTTCTCACCGATGCCCACTCTCCATGTGAGTCGCTGCGCTCCATTTGTGGACCCTCTATTAATTAAAACTTATGAGCAGATCGCCGGTATGGCTTGTTCTCTCTTGTATCCGGCATTCTTTGAGACAATTGCTATCCTCGGCCCAGGCAGTGCGCCCGTGTCCGTGGACATAGCTAATCAAGTGCTTCGGTTCGGACATGTCGATGGCGCGCTGTATCCACCCTCACTGCTCGAGGATATCTGCAGATCTGCAGCAGCGTTGGAGACCATAAAAACGTTGAAGTTCGTAATCTTTGGAGGCTCACCTTTAAAAAAAGCAGTCGGGGATCTGTTATCCAAACAAGTCAAACTCATGGACTACATAGGCTCGACCGAAGTCGGCTCCTATCCGTTATTCCAGCTAGAGCCGACGGACTGGGACTACTTTAGGTTCCACCCTTTCTTCGAATTTGAAATGGAACCCCGCAGCGGTGGGACGTACGAGCTGGTCCTTCATCACACGGACAAGTCCAAGGATTTCTCAAGTATCTTTCACCTCTACCCGCATCTGAAAGAGTATCGCACGAAAGATCTCTGGCTGAAGCATCCTACAAAGAAGGACTTATGGAGGTATCATGGCCGAACCGATGATCTCATCGTCTTGTCCCACGGGGAAGACCTTGACCCCACCCACATGGAAGCGGTGATACAGCGCCACGCGCGCGTTCGCTCCGCGATCGTTGCAGGCGAGGGAAGGATTCGACCGTTCTTGCTGCTCGAACCGGTCGTTGATTCATCATCCTCGGACGAAGATCGAAAGGAGATGATTGACGATATTTGGCCAATCGTGCAAGTGGCCAACGGCTTGTGTTCGGAGTATGTTAAGCTTACTAGGCCCCTCATTGTAATCACCTCGCCAGAGAAGCCGTTGAAAAGGTTGGCGAAGGGCTCTGTCGATCGACGGGATAGTCTCCGTGAATATCAGCTTGAAATCGACGCCGTCTATGATGGGGTAGAGCCCAAGACGGGGGAATAGTCCGTCATCTCATGTCATGTGGTCAACTGTCGACCATGTCATGGGAAGGTGATCCTGAACAACCAGAATGAAACCCCCACGAGAGACCTCGTTAGTTGAACAATTGTCCCGGCCCTGATTCTTGTTGTTGCCGCGCCAATGGAAACCTACGTGTAGCCGGCAGTACACCCAAATCCTGCATCATACACCTAAGAAACACACTGAGCCGTGTTCTCGGCCGCCATGCGGAAAGTTCACCTCGCTGCCGTCAATATTGGGAAGCCAAAAAGAAGTCGATCTATTCGTACATTCAAAGCAATGCTTGCCGCTTCACTGACATCAATGAAGAGGTCCTTGACGATAGATCTGATTACTCAGCAGTCACATTGTCAACATCCGCACTTACACTCAACAGCGGTAATTTCCATCACAGCATTCATAATGGGTGGTTTCATCATTGTAGCACCTCTGCTTTGACCTCACAAATAGCGAAGGTGTAACGACAACATCAAAAACGGTTGTTGTTACAGCTCACACTGTCTGAAATACGATGTTCATAATCTTATCACTACCCCGGTAAGGTACCTGCATGAGCGGGTGGAGTGATTTTAGTTTCATGCGTCTTCCAAGATTGAAGGATCTCTCTCATGGAATCTTCGGTGCAACCTTCCGCATATCATCTCCCCCCTTCCACGGACCACAGCCAAATGCTGATCAAGGGGGCTTCAGGTCTCACACAGGAAGGACGGAGATCTACTCCCGTAAACTTCAAGATGCAGATGATGATACAAGGGGACCATCGCCCGGTGAATAGGAGAATACCTAACAGGCGGCTCGGTCTGTCGGACCTGTACCTCGAACAAGCTTAAACAGAGTGCTGGCGCTATTATGGTTAACGCATGGCACCCTTACCCCTGCCAGCAACGGCACGGCACGAATGCTTCAAACATGCCAATCTCTCTACAAGGCTCTTCGGCCGTGCCTAAGGGAAACCTTGGCGGGACGGAGGGGCATCGTGACGACTAAAAAAGCTCCCAGTCCCGCTTTCAATGGCACATCCTCTCGTCATCGCGGACGTCTTCGAAGATCTTCGGAGCTTTAGGGCTCTTTTCCAGTCGTCTACACATGTGGCAGACTCCATAGTCGAGTTTATCCAGTTATTCCTATATCCCGTCCTTTCAATATAAAAGTCCCAATCCTTCCAACTGCGATTCATCTAAAGTTCAATCCAACCTTTGAAGCATTCTATCGCATTCAATTCACCACAGCAATGGCAAACTTCGTTCGCAACCTGGCTATCGTGGCCCTGCTCACCACCTCAGCTGCTCTTGGGGCCGCAGGTGCCTCTGGCTCCGGCCATACAACTCGGTACTGGGACTGCTGCAAGCCCTCCTGCGCCTGGCCCGGCAAAGGACCCGTATCTGGGCCTGTCGCCAGCTGCGACATCCACAATAATCGACTCTCTGACCCTAACGCTGCCTCTGGCTGCAACGGCGGTTCCGCATACATGTGTGCTGACCAGAGCCCGTGGGCGGTCAGCCATGATCTGGCGTATGGATTTGCCGCTGTCAACATCGCTGGTAGTGATGAGAGCAGCTCGTGCTGTGCTTGCTACGAATTGACGTTCACCAGCGGCACTGTTGCAGGCAAGAAGATGATTGTACAGGCAACTAACACGGGTGGAGATCTGGGGAGCAACCAGTTCGATCTTGCAGTAAGCTTTCCGATGCCAGATGTGCTTTGTCATCGCTGAACTCTTCTTCAGATACCCGGCGGTGGTGTTGGTCTCTTCAACGGCTGTACGAAACAATGGGGTGCGCCATCTTCCGGTTGGGGTGCGCAATACGGTGGCATCTCATCCAACACCTGCTCGTCCTTCCACACTGCGCTCAAGTCTGGCTGTCACTTCCGTTTCGGTTGGTTCCACGGCACCGAAAACCCAACGTAAGTACTCTATTGAACCTTACTCTGTCTGAGGCCTTCCTTTCTGACTTTAGCAGTGTCGACTTTAAGCAAGTCACTTGCCCGGCCGCTCTTACTGCTAAGACGGGCTGTGTTCGCAAGGGAGACGCTGGCTCACCTAACGTAGGCAGTTCCTCTGACCCTTCATCCATTCAGGCCGGAAGCTCAACTGCCACCAGCATCGCTCCGTCTAGCTCTTCCGCTCAGGCCTCGGGCTACGGAACGCCTTCCCCGGTAAACAGTACTCATGGAATCTTTCCCCGCGGCTCTCCAGGAAGAAGGCATCTTTAATTCGTGAATCGACTGTGTAAGAAGCATGTTCTGATCACTTGAGAGATCAACGTCAGGGGAATTAATTTAACGTCGTCTGCATCCTGGTGGTGCCTTATTGGGGCTTGACGCCTCGATCTCTCGTTTCACTGTATATAACTGGCACAGCAATACAAAATTGTCCTCTTTTCATCACTATCTTATACTCTCCCGTGCGCTTTACTTGAAACAAGATCCGAAAAGGATAATAAAGAATAGGACATGCAGAGACACTGAGGAGCCAGTAAAGAGATTGGAGCTAGTACGTGAAGAATCGCCTAGCTGTGAATTGGAGCTGGACTGTTGTAATTGTAAACATCATTCCCCAGAGGCATGTTACGGGACTTGAAGACTGGAGCGATCTCCAACATGTTACAATAATGATCAGGATACTTGGGCGATGTTTCTAAATACATTCCGCCAGACTCCCCCAAGATTCAAAGATGGTCTCAACTGTACTCGGTATCAAGGCTAAAGATCAACTCCACGCTACCTATGTGGCTCAGCATCATGCGGCGAGGAGTGAATGAAATACATCTCCATCATGAAGAGTGGGCACAGGTCGAAGCCGCAATGAGCAATTCCCGTTATATGTCGATGAGGGTACAGAGTGTCGGTAGAATCTATCAACACCGGTAGCTAGAGTACTCGTAGTGCGCAAAAGCGCCGGTGATTTGGTGATTTTCCACCAAAACTCATAGTTTGCAGCAGCATACAAATCAGTCACAGTGTGTCGAAATCTCTTGCAACTCACAGAAATACTAGACACTTATTAAAAAAGATAAACTGTTTATTCAGAATTATATTGAAAATCTTCTGTACTGTATAAAGATCAAGAAAATCACAAATAAATGAGTAAACGGTGATTTCACATACAAATCTAAGTGATTTTAAGCGATTTTTGTGTTTATTACATTCATTTATAGATCATGACATATTGATTGAGTTGATGAGTTAAAGTTATATATAAAAGATGTTTGGTAGATATTTATCTATTACAACTGAAGTTTTTGCAAATTTAGAACTTGAATGTGAGTGTTGAGATCTTTGTGAAAACTATGAGTTTTGGTGAAAAATCACCAAATCACCGGGACTTTTGCGCACTACAAGTACATACATACCTTGACAGGGTGCTCAGTGTTGTCGATCATTGTTGATCAAGATAACCTCTGAACTGTGGCTGTTGTTTGTTGAACCGTTGTGAATAAAAGTGAAGGCTATTCACAAGATACAAGATTACAGGAATCCTGTCTGCTAGTCTAGGTGTTGCGGTCTTCAGAACAAGGGAAGACATTTTCACGTTATTTGAGGAATGTCTGTACTCTACTGGGTTTTGAAAACCTGGAGATGTTGATGAAGAATAGAATAATTACCGAGATACCATCATTTAGGACTTCAGAACATAGGCATCAACCGGCTGTGTTGTGAGCGTTACTTCATTGTGGAGTACTCTACCCTGACTGTAGGCCTGGTAATGGGCGCTAGCGGTCTGGATAGGTATCAAAGGATTATTGTCGTATGGGTGCTACAGTCCCTGAGGAAGGTACTATGATAGTTCCAGGGCGTAAATGATTGCCGCTCGCTTGGCCATCTGCACCTTAAAAACGGCATTCATTTACGACCTAGAACTAGGTATACTGTAAACTTTAAAGTATGGACTCCACTTCACACGCCTGTAGAATGCGTACGAAAGGAGCTGTGGGCCGTGTCGTTTAGTGGGGCGGCACCGGGAAGTTCGCTAATGCTCAGCTGACCTCTTAACTGTCACTTCCCCCAGCTCACGGCCTTCTCCCTTTCATTCCCAGTGAAGGGAACGTTAATCATCCACCCTCGCGTTGGATCACATTCCTCATCAAAATCTCTTTCGAAAGCAAGCATGGCGCGTCCCAAGAAAGGCGAGGAGAAGCCCAAGGACGAGGCGGTTCTTCAAATTAGCATCGAGGAGTTCATTCGCACTAGAGACTCGGTAGGTCTTATCTCTCTTCGTGTTGTCGCGCCTCAATCACTTTCACGACGCGATGATAAACACGGAGCACACCATCTTGAAGACCTCTACGACCTAACTGCTAGCTATCCTGTACATGCGCACATCTTTCGATTCTTACCCAATCTCCTTCGAACATCTACAATGTTTCGACCCTCCGAACCCTTGACTTTACTGCAAGCCCAGCAGCTCACTGCCGGTGCTCAATCATTGTCTTCCCCGTTGCGACAAATCACAGACCTCACCCAAAAGCTTACACACAACCTCGTGGTTGTCGCATGCGATCCATTACAGTACCAACTGACAGTCCTTCAGGTCGTCACTGGCCTTGCTACCCTTCAATCAGCGGTTCAAGACCTCTCGCGCGCCTACATTACGCACACCAACACTGTCCTCGGTCGCGCTCCAGGCTCACGCCTTGAGTTGATGTCCCTTGCTAATCCTCTCGGTGACAATGGCCTACTCGGTCCACGCGCCGCGACTCCTGCCGCTGGCACAGAACTTGGTGATGGCAAGAAGAAGAGAAAGAGAACACCCCCCGATCCGGACGCGCCGAAGCGGCCTTTGACTCCATATTTTCTATACATGAAGACAGCTCGTCCACTGATAGCGATGGATGTCCCGGGAAACACTACACCGAAAGAAATTGCCGAGGAAGGCACCAGAAGATGGGCCAAAATGGGAGAAGGAGAGAGATTTGTAAGTTGCGTTCAAGCAAGCTGTACGTGCGCGGAAGCGTCTGACCGGTATGATCAGCTTTGGGGGAACCACTATATTGGGAACCTCGCCAAGTACAGAGAGCAGGTGTTCGAATACAAAGCTGGCAGAGGTATCCCGGACCTCGACAACATCAGCGAGGAGGCCGTCAAGCTTCTTATCGAGAAGCATATCCCCTTGTCGCGGAGACAAGCTGGACACGTCCTGCCAGATATAGTAGGTGACGTGGCGGAAGAAGAAAGCGATGAGGAGATCGAGGAAGTTGCGCATGAGGACGTGCTAGAAGAGGTAGAAGAAGAAGAGGACGAAGAACCTTCACCGCCCCCGAAAGCACCATCTCCACCGAAGTCACCCAAGGTTCACAAGCGCCGCAAGACTACCAAAGATGCTGCAGAGGCTAAGAAGCCTTCGCCAATCAAGGAGACGCCCATACCTGTACCGGGCTCTTCATCCAAAGAAGCTGCTGCGCCTGTTCGTAGCATTGATGACGAGGAAGATGATGATGATGAGGAGGGGAAGGGTAGAAAGCCAAAAACTCCAGAGAAGAAGAAGCGAGGTCCTAAAGCGAAAGGTAAGGATAGTATTGCTGCGGAGAAAGCTGAGAAATCGAAGAAGGAGGTGGTAGAGGAGGCCAAGAGTTCTCCGAAGGGCGAGAGTCAGGATAGTCAGAAGAAAGAGAAGAAGACCAGGAAGAAGAGAAAGAGTGAAGCTACCGAAAATTGAATGGGTGTCACGACGGATGGGTAAGCTCAGTTGTACATTGGGAAGATCACATTCTTCCGATCGGACTTTAGTCGGGCAGACATGATGACAACACAGCGCGAAGCAGAGCGGACATACGGTGTGTGAAGGCTCCCCAATTTCTGTTCGTCAATGAAGTTTGGTCTTAGTCGTATTGGATTGCTGTTGTCACTTGAGGCGAGGGGCTAGGGCTATTGTAGTAATTGCGTTCTTCAAAACTCCTCAGTATGTATGCCTACTTTAATCAATGTGGTTGCTGCGCGAATCAGACTACAGTACCTTACTCTTCCACAATTCGGGAGTTTGCAGATGACGCTTGATTGGTGGATAAGCTCGACGATAAGGTGTAACTACGGCCTATGATTCGCGAGCTTATCGTAACAAAATACAGTACTTACCCCACATGTTTACCAGACCTAATACTGTGGTCAATCCGTGCCACTGGGAATCCACCGCTGTACAATAGATTTCGATCTCATGCATTGAGTACATAGAATATTGCCGCCGAAAGAGCTCGCAATGCAGCTCGTGCCCAAGGAGGTCTTCTTCTCTCTTTCGAGGACCACGTACGGCTCATGCTGAGAGATTTTCATAGCTTGACAAGCTCGTCACTTCACAGCTGGGACTGCTTGCACAGCGTCGACTTGCCAGAGGTGTCAAGCTTAATCATGCTGAAGCTACCGTATGACCGCAGTCATTGTCATATTGGACCGATATGGCTCTAATCTGCCTCGTCTATTAGGCATTGATTGCCAATAACCTGCAAGAGGTGAGATGCCCGAGTAGCGCTTTACTCAAACACTGACAAGATATACCACTGAATCTGGGTTTAGCTCATCCGCGATGGCAATCATACAGTTGCCGACCTCATGTCCATCGGCAAGACCATGCTCGGCCGGTGTCACGTCCTCCCCTCCGTCGTTTCCACCCTCACAGAACTTATGGTCGAGGGAACTTTCGTCAGCGGTACATACCTTGTGACGGTACACCATCCCGTCAGTACTGATGATGGCGATCTTGAGAAGGCATTGTATGGTAGCTTCCTGCCTGTGCCGGCAAAGGACCTATTCCCGCTTCCGGACCCAAAGGAATATGACGCGAAGAAGGTGCCTGGAGCCGTGATACCGGTGAAGGAGGGGAAGATCGTGCTGAATGGAGGAAGAAAGAGAATACGGTTAAAAGTTACGAGTAAGGGGGATAGGCCAATTCAGGTGGGCGTTGGAGAACATTACAGTACTCTTGTGTGGCGTCAGCGCTCACAATGAATGGCCATAGGTTGGTTCCCATTACCACTTCATCGAGACGAACCCTCAACTCGATTTCGACCGGCTCAAAGCCTATGGCTATCGACTGGACATAGCCGCGGGTACTTCTATTCGTTTCGAACCGGGGGATAAAAAGACAGTCACACTTGTTGAGATCGGCGGGCACAGGGTGATAAGAGGTGGTAATAACGTTGCGTCAGGCCATGTAGATGTGTCTCGAACGGAGGAGATAGCCAAGAGACTGCAAGAAGGCGGCTTTGCACACACGCCGGAGCCCGCAGGTGATGGCGCGCATATTGATCCGTTTTCCATGACGAGAGAAGCCTACAATAGCATGTTCGGACCGACGACGGGAGACACTGTCCGTCTTGGACCCACAGATTTATGGATCAAGGTGGAGAAGGATCTTACGCACTATGGAGACGAGTGCTCTTTCGGCGGTGGTAAGACATTGCGGGAGGGCATGGGACAAGCCAGCGGCCGACCAGATGCTGATTCTTTGGACACCGTCATCACAAATGCTCTCATTGTCGACTGGAGTGGCATCTACAAAGCCGACATTGGTATCAAAGAGGGGTCCATTGTGGGAATTGGAAAGGCAGGCAACCCGGACGTGATGGAAGGAGTCAACCCTGCCATGGTAGTAGGCTCCTGCACGGATGTCATTGCAGGCGAGCACGACATCATCACTGCAGGTGGTTTTGACACCCATATCCACTGTATTTGCCCTCAACAAGCATACGAGGCTATCTGTTCCGGCATCACAACCATGCTTGGCGGTGGTACCGGTCCAAGCACTGGGACCAATGCTACGACCTGTACGCCTGGCAAGGCACTTCTACGACAAATGATACAGGCTTGCGATGAGCTGCCGGTTAATTTCGGCATCACCGGGAAAGGTAATGATAGCGATAAGCGGGCTTTACAGGAGCAGTGCGAAGCTGGAGCGGCCGGGCTAAAGCTACACGAAGATTGGGGTACCACTCCAGCGGCCATTGACACGTGTCTCAGTGTCTGCGACGAATACGACGTCCAATGTCTCATCCATACTGATACACTGAACGAATCCGGTTTCGTCGAACAGACCATCGCGGCTTTCAAGGACCGAGCAATCCATACTTATCACACCGAAGGAGCCGGTGGCGGACACGCGCCAGACATCATCTCAGTTGTGGAGCATGGCAACGTTCTTCCCAGTAGCACCAACCCAACCCGTCCATATACCCGCAACACTCTCGACGAACATCTCGATATGCTAATGGTCTGCCACCACCTTTCGAGAAATATACCCGAAGACGTGGCCTTTGCCGAATCACGCATCCGCGCTGAAACTATCGCCGCCGAAGATGTTTTGCACGATCTCGGCGCTATAAGCATGATGTCCTCCGACTCGCAAGCCATGGGACGTTGCGGCGAAGTTATCCTCCGCACCTGGAACACCGCGCACAAGAACAAAAAGCAACGCGGTACTCTGAAAGAAGATGAAGGTACCGGAGCAGACAATTTCAGGGTAAAGAGGTATGTTAGCAAATACACCATCAATCCGGCAATCGCACAAGGCATGAGCCACATCATCGGAAGTGTGGAGGTTGGCAAATTAGCGGATCTGGTACTTTGGAAACCCAGCAACTTCGGAACGAAGCCGAGTATGATCCTCAAGAGCGGAATGATCTCATACGCGCAGATGGTGCGATTGTCTCCATACCTTCTTCCTCTCCGGCACTTTCGCTGACCCGCGCGCCTCTCTTTCAAGGGTGATCCCAACGCCTCAATCCCAACCGTCGAACCCATAATCATGCGTCCCATGTTCGCCGTACGTCCCCTCCCCATCAGCCCTCCCCGTCAACCCCCCAATTAAACTAACCCCCAGCCCCGTCCAAAAACAGCCCCTCGTCCCCTCCACCAGCATAACATTCGTCTCCCAAGCCTCCGTCAAATCCGGCACGATCGCCACCTACAACCTGCGCAAACGCATCGAACCCGTCAGAAACTGCCGCACTATCGGCAAGAAGGATATGAAATTCAACGCCGCGATGCCGCGCATGAAGGTCGATCCCGAGAGGTATACTGTCGAGGCGGATGGGGTCGTCTGTGAGGCCGAGCCAGCGCTT
>JAABUP010000385.1_pt1 | contig 99199 bp, 129 predicted proteins | sample 5559201 | NCBI WGS metagenome assembly JAABUP01 (sample SAMN10711887, study PRJNA513373) | rock metagenome | isolation source: Antarctica rocks | place: Antarctica | reverse complement strand
GCTCTTTTGTGTGTGTGTGTGTGTGTGTGTGTGTGTGTGTGTGTGTGTGTGTGTGTGTGTGTGTGTGTGTGTGTGTGTGTGTGTGTGTGTGTGCTCAGCTGCCAGCTCAGCTGCCAGTATACAGAACAGACAACACCCAGCAGGACATGAATCCCCTGCCATCAAGCAATCAGCATTGACACCGGATTCCTCATGAATGCAAGCATTGCCTTGCAGATGGTTTGCTGATGTTGCGCTTGCTCACATCATCTCCAAATGCTGTAATCTCATGGAGCTCCACAACCTGGGGCCTCTCATCGGAGTCTGAGCTTGCTGCGTGAGCTGGGCTGCGTAACGGGTCATCTCCAGATGGCACTTGAGCAGCTGGTGCACCAAAGATTGCAGCCTGTGGCAGAATGCATCATTCGAATGATGATGAAAATAATGAGAATTATGTTTGTACTGCTTTCTGGCTCGTGATGAGCCAGGTACGGGCAGGCCTGTAGTCTTGTCTCTCCAGAGCAACATTGGGATGATGATGAAGTAAATGTGCGCCTGGCAATCTGCACCAAAGATTGCATCAGCAGCATAAGGCATGCAACATGCTGACACCAGTGGCTCTCTGGCAAGTGAAGAAATGCAAGTGATTTGTTCTTCATCATATTGCAGGGGAAGGGAAGGTCTGCATGTTTGTTGATGATGATATATGCTGAACCTCTTGTTAACAAACTCTAATCGAGTAACGCAGACTGTTGGAAGATCAAATAAGAGCCATTGCGAATGGTGGAGGACACACCTCATGCGCATCTTCAGCTGGCAATGCTGGTTGGACTGACCGATGCTGCCTGAAGTCAAAGGCCCCTAGTCCTGCCTGGCCGCTGCCCTCAAAGCCAGGGCCGTCTGGAACAGCCCCTTCTTCATCCAGCAAGGCCTCGTTGTTGAACACAAAGCGAGTCCAGGGCTTGCCATCAGCATCATTTGATTCCTGTGGGTGTGACATCTCTTGCCTGGGCAGCCTGGTATAATACTTGGCTTCTCATCAAATTGACGCCAAACGGCGTAGTGTTCTCTTTTCTTTCTTTCTTTCCTTTTCTTTTCTTTCTGACATCTCTTGGGTTTGCTACGAATGCACATACAGCAGTTTGTGTACAGGGTGACCTTGGCTATTTGCCACCCATGTGAACAGCAACAAAGGCGTGCGAAACAATTGAGAGTAATGCAGTTATCACTGTGTAGAAGGAGAAATGTATATACAGATGGAGAAATGTATATACAGATGGAGAAATGTATATACAGGTGGAGAAGCAGCAGCAAAATCAACACACTTAATGCCACACTGCAGTGGGGCGTACAAACTGCTGGCTAAACGCCAACAAGTTGCATGATTGACCTGTGTGCTCTGCCATCATCAATGCAAAGCTGAGTCATCGGAATACCTTTGATGATGTCTTGCGCAGCTTGTACTTCGTGACAGCTTTTAAGCGCTCTGTAGGGCCCATGCTGTTATAGCCAGTGATCAGCAAAGCATAGTCAGGTGCCTTATCTGCCTTGCCTTCTTGTCTGTTTCTGCTATCTTTGTCTCTTCTTCTCCTGTCCTTGTCCCTGCTCCTACTTCTGCTTCTGCTATGATGACTTATGTCATATCGTCTGTGTCTGTCAACTTCAAGATTGACATGTTGTCGAGAAGAGCGCTGATCCCTGCTGCGACTTCTTGCCCTGTCATGCCTGCTACTATGTCTGCTGTCATGCCTGCTATCCTGCCTGCTGCTGTGGCTGCTATGATGGCGCCTAGTCCTTTCGCCATCTCTGCTGCTATGTGAATGCCTGTGAGGTGACTGATGTGACCTACTGCGTCTGTCACGGTCGTGATGATCTTCTTTGTGATATGTGTGGGTTTGATGGTGTCTTTCCGGCTCCCTGCTGCCTGAGCGCCTGCTTCGCTTAGCTTTGTGAGATGTGGAGTTTCCTCGTGAAGGTGACGGCGGTGACCGGCTGGCAGGGCGTGACCTGTGACGCTTGCCGACCTCAGAGTGAGATTGGTGATGAGAAGGGGACCTGCTGCGTTTCCGACTGCTGCTTTCTGGTTGCTGGTATTTGTCAGAAAGCTTGTACGGAGCCTCCCAGCCGTTACTTGGCTTTGACAGTTCTGTACCCGGACGCGGTGGTGATGAAGCACCAAACCCAAGACCCTGCGGCAATCGTGACAACGCTTGGTAGACACACACCTTCAAGTTGTCGGCCAAAGCACCTGTGATCAACCTGGTACCTGCTTCTGCTTCGCCGCAGCATCTACTTTCTGAAACTGTTGATAAAGCTTATGAGCCTCGTCTACCTCCATTGCTGCTGTCAAACACTGTGGGTCCGTGGTCAGAAAGGCACTGCTGCCCCGGTGGGGCTGCTGCTTTCAGTTACGGCGATGACGGTCAGCGAACGCATTTACAGTGGCTGCAACTTTCCCAGGAAAAACAGCGAACCTTGTCAGGCAACGAGCTATAAAATGCATTTTGCCATAAAGAGATGTGCATTCATCGGTCTTGGACCGCCAGGTTGTTATTCGCTGCTTGGCTGTAGCATAGACTTTGTCAACTGACCTGTGGACCCAACACCTTGGGTCAGCTAAATGCACTGTCAATGCGCTCGTGGGCGGCCGTCAGGACTGTCAGCCTCGACCTAACAGCCAGCGACGGCCGCTACAATTGCTTCCGACCAGCTTTCGACTTCAGCAATTTTACATGACTGTAAAGATAGCCTTTCAAGATGCAATCCAATGCATTTCAGTGCATTGTGCAACCTAACACAACCCTTGCTTGACTGCATACTGTATCTCACACTAACACAATACCCCTATGATCCAGGCACATTACCAGGCTCTGCAAATCCGTGTATCCTCAGGAATGTGTATCTGAGATCCAACCTATCAAGGAAATATTTGATGCACTGTCAATTTACGTGTAATCTTTTCATCAAACCCTAAACACCAAACCAATAATGAGATCGGAGTGACTAGAAAGTCTGCAAACACCTGAAGCTGTCTAGTAAAAACAGCACGAATCTGCAATACGCAATGTGTCTCTGGACGCGCGTCAACAAGGGGTGATGTCAAAATGACCAGATCTAATAGCATGCTGGCCAGCGTTCACAGCTGCACGAAAAGTGCAAAATACATCTTTGCAGCATAAAGTTCATCTTTGCAGCATACAAGTCATCTTTGCAGCATATTGCTGGCTGTTGTCTTCATTGCAAATGCTTCTGAACGCTCAAAGGCCAAGCTTCAGCCAAGCTTGCTCATATATATTCATATATGGATCACAACCACCATAATCTTTGTACCAAGTGCCTGTAATTTTGCTGACACTGCAATGCATGTACAGAGTGTTGACAGAATCTACAGCCAGCTGTAGAGCCACACATGTAACCACTGTACTACAATCCTGGTGGCTCCTGGTGGAACACTGAGAAGTGAGTGTCTCCAGATCTGGCAGAGTCTTGGGTTGGAAGGATAGGTTGCTGTCTTTGCTTTCTGTGGCAAGCAGTGCTCTTCCAAATGCCGTGATAGATCACAAATGTGTATGTTTGTAATACAACCAACACTACACACATACACAGAGACACCCAATACAGTGCAATGGTCCTGCCAGATCCTCGCATTGGTTCATAAGACAGCACAAAAAGGCCAATCAAAATGGCAAGCTGAACAAGACGTGTCAGTAAGTAAAAGCTGAGTCCTGTGACAAGCAGGACAGAACATGATGGTCTCAGAGCGCGTACTCTTCGTGCAATGAGGGCAGCATACAGCATGAATTCATATGTTGCAAAACAGCTTACTATTAGGTCTACCTTGATGACAAATATTGACTGAGACTGGAAAGCTAGCACTAGAAACGTACAGAACATCAGATGGTGCACAAAGAGGAACCAATTTATTCGCAAGACCGACCTGAAGGCGCCCTGCAACAGCATTGGCAACACATGTCAGTTCAATGCCCATCAATGCATGGAAGCCACAGCACTAAGCGTGATACAGTAGGGACACATTGACTGCGCAGATTGAGAGGATGCAGATGCAGGTTGGAAGCAAGAGGCATGCACCATGTTTTGTCAGGCATCTATAGCTAAACAGGTCTGCACATGTGTCGGCTCACTCTACAGGCCTGTTGTTGGACATTGTAGGTGTAAGCAGTGTACAGTACGTGTGCAATTGCATTGACGTCATTGTGTGCTGCAATCTTACCTCAAAGACATACATGGCTAGCTGAAAGGCCAAAGGGTAAAATATGCAACGCTGTATGTATGGTTGCAGCAAACCACTTGGAGCTCCGGGCGCAAACAGTACGCGAACCATTGCTATGCTGTAAGGGGCTGCCGTCCCCAAAAATATCAGGCAGTATGCTATGTGGGTTATCAAGGTCAGTTTGTTCGCGTCTTTCAGGCTGCGATATTGCGCCACATCGAACGCCATGCATATCGCCGCAGTCAACCCAAACATGAGGACGACCCCTGCAAGCACTGAGGCCGTCGTCATGCAGAAACCAAGTGTTTAAAAACAAAATAGAAGGTTTGTGATGTAACAAAAAGCGCCAGGACTTCTTCGACCATGTTGCTGTGACGATCAATGCAAGGGTCACCACACGCAGAACTGCAGCAAAACCTCATTGATTGCAACAGGACGAACTGTACAAATCGGCATGACGGAACAAGAAACAGAAAGCGCACAACTTGCGAGTCTTTGACCGCATCGGCACAACACGGTACCTGCTGATGCGTAAAAGCAGTCTTGATAGGCCTCCACAGGTGCCCCAGAGTAGAAAAACGCGTCCTCGGCTTCTTTCGACTCGACATCCGCACTCAGATTTCTCCAGGACCAACCAATCGACTCCATTAGGTTGCTTTCTCCGCAGCAGCTTGTGGCAGTTTGCTGCTCCCTCCACGGTGGGGATGACTGATGACATTGCCTTACAGGAAGTTGACTTAGCTGAGCAGCCTGCTTGGGGGGCCGAAGCAGTCCCAAAAGTTAGTACATTACGGCTACGGCCATCGCACATGCACGCTACCTGATGTAAGAACTTCCTGTTTGATGAGGTATCACCAACATAAATCATTTGAATATAGGCAAACATATGTACAAGTCCGACTGATGCCCCAGATATCTTCAATTAGAGGTAAGATCTAAGAGATATGTGTTGATGTTGTTGATCTATCACACCTTTAGATACGGTAACAGTGTTACGACAAGAAAGAGAACATATACTTTTTGACGATAGTTTGCAAAAGATTGACTAGAATGACCAACAAGTTGTGGGCGTCAACTGCGCCGTCACCCAGTGCGTCTGCAGTCACATTTGAGACCAGGTCAACATGCAGCATATTATAGTATGGCATTGCAACTCATTACCCGCATCAAGGGACAGCTTGTCAAGTGCTGAATCCAGTGGGTCTGGAAATGGATGCCAGGCCATTCCTTAGTAGTTACAAGGAACAATGTAGTTATATGATGTAAAAGATGTTTTGCCATGGCGCAGGCCTGGACCCTCTGCAGGAGCGATGTGCATGTGTGTTGTGGTGGTAAGCGGCTTTTTAGGTCATGGCACCAATTGCAATGCTAGCGTCTCATCACCACAAATACAGTGTGAGCTCAATGCACACAAAGGTTAAAAATCTGCACAGCAAGCCTTTACACATTATAATGAACGCAGCTGGGAAGGGATCTCCAGGCCTGATGAACATATTGCCATCACAGCAAACCTCACAAGCCGTTCTTGATATCATCACTGTAAGCAAGCAGCTCACAAGCAATCCTGCCAACAACATTCACTGACGCAAGCAATTCAAGCTGGCAAGCCTCTGGTAGGCATAAAGTGCTTTGGTGAAATTGGGATCAACCAGAAGCAGTTGTCCACCATGCCAATGCTAAAGTATGGTTCACTTTATAGATTGGATCTCAGACGCACGTCCCCAAGGATACACTGATTTGCAGAGCCTGGAGAAGCGCCTGGATCATAGGTGCTGTGGTAGGGACAGTATGCAGTCGTGCAAGGCTGTGTTAGGCTGCGTAGTGCATTGAAATGCATCTCAGAGACTAGGTATGTGTGGCTGTCAGATCCACACATAGCAACTGCAGCTGCAATCCTGCTACCTCGCAGCACAGAGCATTTTTCAGCTCTGTGTCCTTCACCTGATGACTGCGTCACAGCAGCCTCTTCTACATCAACACCTGAGCAGCAATCACTATGGTTCACAGTGCTACAGTAGCTGCGTTGGGCATTGCTGTACACAAACTACAAGCTTATCTTAGCACACTCTGCCGCCTGTTTTTCATGCCCAATGGGCTGCATGATGCACTAATTGTTTACTTTCTTGGCAATGAGACCACCTGCAGTTTGTAAGAACGCAACTGTGCACAGATGCATAATACGTTTTGGCCTGAATTCAAGGACAATCAAGTTGCCCTCTGCAGAAAATGTGCAACTTGTTGCCGTCATCATCAACGGTGATGCACTGCATATTTTGGCACCATTTTTGCATCTGTAACACCTCAATTTGGCCTGCATTGCTGATCAACTTGCATGTGAACAGCGCATCACTCCCACTGCTCAAGGGAGGAGAACAGTGAGGACTTGAACGCATTTGTTTGCACTGATGAGCTCAGCACCATGCCCTGCTGCGACATCTTGGCCCCAGAGCTGCAGGGCACAATATAACATACATTAGCCAGCTGTCTTTGTGCCTTGCCTGTATGTGAAATGAGGCACTACAAGCTGTGCATTCAATCAACCAAGTCTCAGTCAAACAAACAATATCATGATAAATCAACGGTGCCAAAACATCAGCCTTGGCACAGACACCTCCCTGAACATTCAACAGAACATAAGAAAGGACCCCCTGTTGAGTCCTTGTTTCTGTATGCATGACTACTGTACAATGAGTCATGCCGTGGAGCAAGCTTACCCTGTAGTGATGCGTAATCTTCCCACATGTACCTAGCTCGTCATGAGCTGGAAAGCGTCGTTGTTATAATTCATTATGATTATGTTGTTGTTACTATTTGTTATCATCATTATGCATATTCTTATGATGCTTACCGGGGATTGCTTGCCAGGGTTAGCCTGCGTGACATCGGTTTCAGAGATAATGACCAACGCATTGGCTTTGGGCCCCGCAACACCATCCTGCTGGCCGGACGTGTGTGACTGTGAGAGTGTGTTGGGCGCTAGACCTCCAGATCTGACCTGCAGAAATAACGACCCTGTTTGCATGTGCATACATTGCATGGGAGTCTAATGGTCCAAGGATGGACGCAACAACCTTTGAACACACGACCAAAGAGCAGATGGGTATGTTGTGATTGACTATTGAGAATTCTGCTTTTACTATTACAGCATGCTGCTAATGGTGGTTGGCTATTTCAGCAACTCATGCGCAGCAGCCAGCATGTGTAATCATGCCTAATATAAACTTTCTGCCAATGGCAGTGCGTTTTGCTGCAACACAGGCGTCTATCTGCATGCGTCAAATTTATCGCTGACATGATGATGTTCTGAACTGCATGCTGCACCAAATGGCTATGCATATAAGTCACATGCAGAGCCTGGTCACACAACATGCAACAGGGCAGCACGATGTTCACAAGCAATGCTTGTGCAAGTTGAAAATGCTAGCTCACTTGGAGATGGTCCAAGCTGGTCATCAGATCCTCTGTCACTCTTCTTCTAGACGTCATGCTCTGCCTCTTCTTTGCAGAAGCCCCCAGCAAGGCTTGCAGTGCAGCTAGCTCTTCTGCTTGCTCCAGCAGGGCCAGGTTGAAAGCATGAAGCTGCCTGTGCTGAGCCTCTGCTGCTGCTGCATGCTGCACCTGCTGTTGCTGCACTGTGGCTGTGAGTGCTTCCACAGAGCCCTGCAGCTGCGTCAATGCCTGCAAACAGAGCGAATTGGAGGTGAGATGCTGAGCATGCACTAATCATTAGTGAGATGTGTCACAGGCTTGCTTCTACCAAGTTCCAGGGAACTGGCAGCAAACGCCAAGCTGCATCAGCAGCAGAAGCATCAAGTCTGATCAAGTTAGAGTAGCAAGAAGCTATGATGAGCTGTGAATCATTATGGGGGCTTCAAGGAGCAGAGACGGAGCAGAGTATGATGTCTTGGCTGTGTTGCACTGTTGCGCAAGATAAGTTGCATGAGGCAGCAAGCAGGGAGAGGCACACAACATGTGGCTGTGTCTTAGAGCATGGTTTGTCCCTTTGATTTGGCAGCCGGACCCCAAGATACCTCCAAGTTGTTGATGCGCTGCCGACACGTTCGAAGCTCCTCCTCCTGGCGGTCTATGCACTGTTCCTTCGCGCGTAATGCTGCACGCAGCCTCTGAATCTCCGGCTCATCCGCATCCTGAAGAGCATAATCGAGCATTGCGTCGCCTGAAGCTGGTGCCCCGGATGGGAGCTTGCACACATACAGGTGCAAGTCGAGACCTGCTGGCCTCTGAAGCAACCGGTCATCTTCAGCAGATGCGCCCAGAACACTTCACGCGACTTATGGACTGTGAAGGAATCATCAAATCGCTCATGTAGCGGCTGACTCGGCGCTGAGCGCTGCTGAAAGCTATGCAAGGGGCTTGGATTCGAAAACTGTGTACTTACGAACAGTAAATCGTGGTTACAAACTCCTTACGTTTGTAACGCTTGACTGTGCAGCTGTATCTCGCAGGCGGAGGTTGTGGCGATATACGCGTTGTGCGCACGGATCATCACTTGCAATGTTTCTGTTACCTTTGTGCAAGTAATTCCAAGAAAGTGTAGCCGCCATGCCGAGCAAAAAGCGACGAACACCGCCCAAACAAGCTGATCAAATTCCACGCATCGCATACTCTGACGAGGAGGAGGAGGAGGAGGAGGAGCAAGGCGGGTTTACTTTGACAGGAGCGGAAGCACTGTCTAGTTCACCAGTAGCCTCCACGTCGGCCGCAGAGTCACACGAATTGGCGTGCACCTTAAAGGGCTTGACCTCTGGGATGAGCGGGGGCGCTTTGGGATATGTGTTTGGCTTTGGTAAGCGCACACGATACACGAGGGTCTTGTCAGATGGGCAGTCAGGCGTCAAAACGCCATCACTTTTAGCAACGTGCAGGTGGTCAGTTAATCAAGCACAGAGGCAAAGGTAGATGGAAAGCTTGCACAGCTGAAGGCTGGTCTTCTGCTAAGGTAACACTAGTCAGGCGTTATGTCACTGCCAGTCGTCCTGCAGCGCAGTAATATGCGCATAGCCAGTCTAGCAACATCGCTGTATGTTTAGCCAAGATCTTGCTGATATGCAGACATTTGCTATTATGGGGGGACTATATAGTGCCGTAAGCTGCTTCATGCAGCGTCTACGTCAAAAGGATGACGGTGAGCCTTTTCGATCTCTTCATATGTTGCTGATAATCTGTTTCTGGACGCCATTTGCTGTCTAGTGCCAGAGCATGTTTTATGTTGTCCAAGGTGAAACAATCAGAACATCTTGCAATGAAAGCCAGCTGTAAAGCCTATTGACGTTATAAGCATTGCGCAAACTGTGATGCACCTGATAACCGTACTGTTTCTGTCTCAATCTGACCATTTTTCCTGCTGTTCCTGCAGCATTCAATGGCGGTGCGTCAGGCTTTGCGACAGGGCTAGTCTTGAGTTGGGGAGGTGAGCTTCTTCTTGCCCCCTTGTGCAGCTGTCCCATTGATGCTGTAAAACTATAGTGATGCAGCAATGCACCGCCGGGTGTGGCGCTGTTTCTCAGCAGCAGATACATATACATCCATTCCTTAGTGTGAGGATCATGGACACCGACACCATAAGCAACTATTCATGATGCATGAAGACATTTGCTGTGCTTGCAACAGCATGGCCTGTCATCAGGTCACAAGTGGTATGCCACAAGCATGGCATGATGGATGACGCTTGTGTCATGATCTTGACTGGACATGAGAGCTTTTGGTGTTGTGCCAGAAGCGGTACATGCATGCACAAGCAAAGTGACAAACATACCACACGCCTTGACTCAATGTGAGCTTGTGCTGCATCACATGCATGCCTGGTATTCCAAAGAGAGTAAGAGCTGCATTGTGTGGTTGTCAATGGACCACAACCCAAGACACTTGCAGTTGCCTTATATACCTAGGTGTATGTACCTGCAGCCCTATTACAAAGTTTTCAAAGACAGGAATGATGATGTTTTCTGGCTTGAAGGCACACCCAAGGCCATGCTACAGAGCGCCATAGGATTTGGACTCTTCAGCTTTGTCATTGACTACATGGGCAATCAAGCAGCTCCACCAGCAGCTGCTGCTGTAGCCTATGCTTCCTCTTCCTCACCCTCTTTATCATCCTCCTCCTCTCCCTGTGCGTACCCCGCCAGCACTTGTAGACAACAGCGGCAGGTATGGCCTCCTTGAAGTTGCTGCCATGTCTGATTAGGCTGTCTTGCTGCTTGATGACACAGCTGGTTGTGCAAGATCTCTCATGCTAGGAAGATGAGTATGGCAAGTGTACACTTGGGCACACATGCAGACACAGCATTGCAAAAATTGCATGGCCCTGCATGCTTGCAAGCTTGTGGCAGGTTCTACTGTGTGTACTTTGCACCACAGTGCATGTTTTAGGTAAAGCATTACATGAGCTGGAAAGCGTTATTATTATTATCATTCTTATTATTATTACACCCTGGTCAAGCATGATGCCTTGTCTTGTGATGATACATTGCATACCTTTGCATCTCACCTGCTATTCACACTGTTTGTACCTGTGGATTTCCCCCTGGCGTCCTTTAGTCAAGATTGTGTCTAAATGTTTTGCAGGGTCTACCGTTTCGGTGTACGTCATGCTGCTCACCAGCAGTTACACATGAGGATGACAGTCCAGCACCATTGCATCAGTTGTTGACTCATCCATGCTTCTCCCAAGCCCTGCTGACACCAGCAGCAATGTGGCTGCGCCCTTTACAGACTGCAGCTAGGCAGCATGCAGTCAAGCGCAAGCCTATGCAATCAATGACAAGTCTCTGCAGCAGTCAATAGCAACAGCCCTGCAGTGGATACACATCAGCAACTAAGGGTCATGCATTTTGCTGTGCAAAAGCTGCGTTGGCAGTATGTCACAGTATACAGCACGCTTCCATGTATGTAATTTTGTGTCAATCAGTTTCAAATAAAGTCCACGCTGCCTGTTTGGTCAGGAACACAGAATGCTGCTGGCTTTTGTTAGTTCAGTGTTGTGACAAGCGTACCGATTCAGTCAAGCAAGATGTGCCTCCAGATATCTCATGTGTGAGACAGTTCTCTCTTGTTCATACTCTTTGCAAACAGTATATCAGTCACCCTCTTTGTGCCATTGCATCAGCATCTCGACTGTGACGTTGCTTTTCTGCATGCCAACTGCTATTGCTTGCACTGTGCTTCGGTATGAACAGCCATTAAAGCTGCAGCGACTCCTGTCGCTTGCACTGGCTGCTGATGCTAGCTGATGTTGCAGCTTATCAACTTTCTGCCTGAAGTGCAAACTACCGCGCAGCACATGCAAAAAACAGCTCATGCTGATGCTGTTTCTGCCCATGATTTCTTGCCAGAAGCCAATCTTTGTGTGCTTGATCATGTACAGCTCTGCATGTGCCAGGAATTCATCCAGCTTGCAGCTTTCTGCCAGCACCACCCATTCAACCAAGCTGCTAGGGTCTTCAAACATATCCTTGCCACCATTACTACTGGCCTTGGCAATCAAGTACTTCTCGGCCTCACAATGCAATCCTTGCATGTTGTACTTATGTGCAACCCTCACCAGGCCTGCTGCGTCTTTGCAGTTTTGTAGTTTTGGCTTGTCAGGGTTGCTCAGGTTGCACGCCATATAGCAGTACCTCAAGGCAGTACACATATCTGTAACAGAGTCTCCCTCGAGTCTTATCATCGTCTTGTCCCCTCCAGATTTTGGCCGAGACCCAGCTGCCCGGCCAAAAGTTGAGTGATCGGCGGTGAAAGCGGTCTCAAATAGGTCAGCCAGCACAGGTGAATTGGCTGCTAGGATGAACGAGTGCACAGGCAGCTGGTGTGACTGTACAAGCAGTGTAGCGTCTGACAGCGCCATGACCTGTTTCGAGAGTCCCAACATGTAGACCTCAGGATCTGGCGTGACAAGGGCAACTTCCGATCGTGGTCTCTTATGCCTGCCCATGCTGTAGTTCAGAGGCTAGCGCATTGCTCCTGGCATAGCGCCTGCAACAACGCAACTCTCTCATGCAACTCCTTCATGATATCCTGTGCAGCAAGCAGCTACCGCAGCCAGGATGCAATTTGCTTGACCGCAGCTTGACAATACCTTCTTTCACGCGGTGTAAGAACACACGCGGTGTAGACCTGCTGTGGCCACTTGGACCAGACACACACTATAGAGAATGTTGCTCTCAGCCCTTGCCGTTTATTGTAGTTGTTGTGACCCTCGTCCTTCAAGGTCCATATTGTAGTTGTTGTGACCCTCGTCCTTCAGGGTCCAACGATTCCCTTGGATGACGAGATGAGCCCACAATTGCGTCAGCACTTGCAATGTGCTGCAGCTGACGAATGTGTCCCACTGAGGCAAGATGTAAGGTTGCGTAAAGTCAATGTGTGTCCCACATGCATGCACTGCATGAACATCGAAAACTTCGTTCTCCACTCAGCAGATGTTGTGAAAGAACGTAAAATTCGTTGCAGTCTGCACAATACGAGTAGGCCCTAGTAGTACGCACTGCTGCTCAACAGCACATGAGGCATAAGACGTGAGAAGACATGCGTAGCCTTGGACAGCACAAGAAAACTGTACAGTCATTCATGTGCTGTGAATCAGCTTGCAAACTGCCCCTTAACACAGCCATGCACGTGTGCACACGACCCATACACAAAGCCATGTTGCATGAGCATATCTTAGCAATGCAAGCAAACACTTCCCATTGCAACAAACTCAACTGCCATTTTGCAAAACAAGACTATACTTCCCATACAGGAAGCCATGTTGCATGAGCATATCTTAGCAATGCAAACAAACACTTCCTTATTGCAACAAATTCAAATGTCATCTTGCAAAACAAGACTATACTTCAGCCATCCTGCAGGATCCTACATGTCACAAAGAACAAAGCCAACAGGAACCAGCTCATGCTCCTCATTAGTCATCCAGCTTGAAGCCGGCTGCAAGTAGGCTACAGAACTGAAGTTTTGAGACTGTGATCCGAACACAGTGTCAATATATACCATGAACTGCCCAAGACTGCAGAACAGTGCATCCTTGGCCAGTCCATCTGAGGATTGCAATTCTCAAATAAAATGCTTGGTCTTCGAGGCTCTTCACGGAAGACTTCACCAATGACTTCTTAACCAGATGTGGCAGTGGTGGCCACCCCACTGCTGGTCAGGTTGGCCACAGCTGTGCCTTCTCAACCAGATGTGGCAGTGGTGGCCACCCCACTGCTGGTCAGGTTGGCCACCGCTGTGTTGCCAGCACTGCCAGCTGGAGCAGTGGCCAAGCTTGAGTTGCTGGTGCTGGTGCTTGGAGTGGAAGAAGAAGTGACAGGGGGGTCGTAGCTGACTAGATTGGCGGGAATCTGCTGCTGGGGCAGTTGCACACCTGCATGTAAGAAAGAGTTGTTGGCACAAGTCAAAGGGACAAGAAGGCACAAGAACAGGCCAAAGATGCTTGCTACTTGCGTCAGCATCTCTGACCAAAAAGGTTTGTGATGCAAAAGCAGAAGCTGTCAATTCTCATACAAAGTGTGTACATGCTTATACAGAGGATGTTGATATTTGTGAAATGTTGCTTGCTTTACAGCCATGTCAAGTCTACCACTGCTGCATACAAACTAAGCATCCTTACTGCCAATCCTGAGCAGTGACTGATTGCCAATCTTGAGCGATGACTGATGATGCTGACTCACCAGCAGGGGTGGTGATGGTGAGGGGGGTGCCAGCCATGGGTCCCTTGAAGACCCCATTGGGGAACTGCTGGAACATCTCAAACAGCGGTCCATAGATCTTCTGGTAGAAGTACAGAGTGGTGGATGAAACCGAAGTGGTGTTGCTGACCACCGTCAGGAAAGCTGTGTTGAGTGCTTGCCAGATGGGGTTGGCATTTTGGAAGCTCTCAAATGCTGTTGGACCGGTCACGGGGTTCTGCAATTGCAAATCTGAGTCATGACATGCAGATGTGTGTTGATGACAGACTCACAGACAGACAGGGAGCTCCTCGAGGCTGTCAAATGATGTCGGCCTGTCACAGAGATTTGCACAACATGCAGGAGGACAAGCATGACAGGCAGTGACATCTTGATAGGAGTGTGAGACCAAGACTGAGACCAACACTTCAACATGGACAGGCAGGGTGTAGGACTAACAACTGCCATTTGGGCAATTCACAGGGGTCTGCATCGAACGTCGCACATCAGAATCCTTGTGGTGGGCAGAGATGTACAGGCGCCTGGATGCTGAGATAAACACTGACAACCCTGAAAGAATAGAGGCAGGTGGTCTTGCAGATAGACAGAAAACAGAGAACAGAGGCACAGTCTGAATGACAGAAGCAGGTGACTTACTGCCAAGGCAGTCATGTTGGCCAGAGTGGCAAGGATGGAACTGTTGCTGGCAAAGATTTGAGCCTCCGCTGCATCCAGAATGGTGTTGCCGTACTGGTCACCTCCTGTTGCACACAAGACACAGTCATTGAACATACTGCCAGTATGATACTGGTCACCTCCTGTTACAACACAAGACACAGTTATTGAACATACTGGTCACCTCCTGTTTTGGAAAAAGATACCATTATCTAAACGTACTAATCACCTCCTGTGTTAGAACAAGATACAGTTATTGGACGTACTGGTCACCTCATGTTTTGACACAAGACATGGACATCAAAAGATGAGCAGGCGAAAGATCCGGCAGCAACAAGAGCCGATGCCCCCTCACAGGGTAGGGCCTTAGCCTTGGCCGGGATGAAAATTTCATGCCAGCAACCATTGGGGTATGCCATGTACAATAGGCCAACCATGACTAACCTAAGCAGGAGAAAGATCAGGCAGCACGTATGAACAGGGTTGATATGAATGCAAAGAACAACATGATACAGCTGTATGTATGCATGTTGCTGTTCTTGTAGACAATGTCCAGCAGATAGACTAGCAAGTGATGACATTCCACATCCATTGCCAGCAAACATGCGACACTGGGTCTGCTACCACAACAGGAAAGATCACTGTAGTCATACTTTCCAACATGCAGGCAAGCAAGTGTGCGAACTCACCATACGTCTCATACCAAGTGGATGTGAAGTTGCCGACAAAATTTGTCATGGTAGCTGTCTGTCTGGTTGAGTTTGCGGCCCATCCAGCAGGCTTAGTCAGTGTGTAGTCATCCAGAAGGGAGCCGTCCAAGGAGTTGACAGCCTGATGCATTCAAATGTTCCTTTTGTTACTTGCGTCATTACACATCATATGCAACAGAGGGTCAAGGTGCCTTCTTACCATAATACTCAGCAAGATAGCACATTCAGATTGATCATGAAGTTAGTGAGCACATGAAATGTGCATGCAATTGTGCATGCATGCTGCAGCTAAATGGCAACAAACACGGCAAGACGATATCAGGCGTGACCGTATGAGAATGACTTGGATGCACAGATGATGCAAACAGCAAACAGTTAGTGATGACCAGAACGCAGACAGCATACAGCCATTGGCCTCATTATGCATGCTCAAAAGCAACCCAAAAGGCGCTCAAGACCATCTCAACAAGCAACAAGTGAACAGAAAGACAGGCAGATGGCAGCGGGATACAAGGCAAGGAGGCAGGAAGCAGAAGTGAAGAGGCAGGAAGCTAGAGTGGAGAGGCAGGAAGCTAGAGTAGAGAGGCAGGAAGCAGGAGTGGAGAGGCAGGGTACCTGAATATGCAGACTGGTGCGAGAAGCATTGACACGCAAATAGCCATGCTGGATGGCAAAGGCTGAATAGATGTCCTGAGTCAGCGCTGCAGGATCCACCACATCCCAGGAGAAGGAAGCCCCAGCATTGCCAATGTTGACATGGACGGGTGCCGTCTGTGAGCCGTCTGAAGCCGGGGGCTGGCACTGCTTCTTGTAGACAGGGCAGGAACGTGAGTACCAGTGAGTGTGACCAAACCTGCATGGTACATTATTGATAGTAATAAAGATAGCATGCTTTTGAACACATAGTTTTGGTAAGTAAGTAAGTAAGTACATGTTCCACCATATGCTGGGTGTGCATAGCGTAAGTCACAACCAGTTTGGCTTGTTCTGGGCGTCATGGTAAAGACATGTTGTGTTTGAGCATCAGTAACATCAGGAGCAAAGATGGATGTCCACAGAATATGCCAACAGGCAGTCTATGTGTATGTAGGTTGCCTTGTGTGCAACCTTGCTGCAAGGATGGGAGATTCAGGTACAAGAGGGCTGGGGGGGGGAGGAGGGGCAGAGGGGTCGACTTGACATCTGCTGCATTGCATTCAATTTATTTATCTGCAGCATTGGCTGATTCTGCTACGGGTACAGCACATGGACATGACACGACTACATGTGTCACCATTGTAAGCAAAAGACGATTGCATGAGCCTATGATCAGCGCTGGTGTTTGCAATGCACTGACTTTGCTGCAATGCCAGACCCGTGTTATCTCATGTCAGCAAGGGTATAAGAGGGGCTACTCGTGGGGAAAAAGGGGGGTTGAGAGGGGCCTACCATGTCATGTCAACTTGGTACTGGAAGAAGATGTCGTCAAAAGCTGCTTGCAGGTCCTGCTGGTTCTGAATGTCAGCCTTGTTGTTGGGTCCGTACACCTGCAGGTACATGTAATGTATTAAAAAAAGGCTGTACTTGTCCAGAAGATGTGGGGGGGGCCTCAAAGTATCGTCTGTGAAATCCCACATCAGTCAAGAAAGGCTGCACTTGTCCGGGAGATGAGGCAAGGGGGGCCCGGGGCTGAGGGAAGGCTCAAAGGTAGCATCTGTGACATTGAACCACCAGGCATGGGTATAGTGGATTCCAGAAAATGAGGTGAAACAGGTCAGACACGGGAGATGGAAATTATGAGGTGAAACAGGGTAGGCATAGATGAGATCACTTGCAAGGCAGGGCTCACTCAGGGCTCACCTCAGGGTCTGTGCAACCATGAGAAGGACAAAAACAGGTGAGACAAGTTGAACAAGTTAGGCATAGGTGAGACCACTTTGAAAGGTAGGGCTCACCGAGGGCTCAAGGTAGGGCCTGTGGAAGCCAACCACCAGCCATGGGAAGGTTGTACGGTTGACAGATGAGAGAGCCTTGTAGATGAAGTCATGCTGAGCACTGCCCTCCCCGAAGTCAATCTCTGTGGAGAACTGGATGAAGAAGATGGGGCCGTAGGTGAAGGTGTACCTACATGTTAGGGACAAGATCAGAAGATGGTGAGGAAGAGGAAGCTGCTACAAATGGAATGTACAGGTTGTGGGAGTGCCGTGGAACAGCATGCCAAGGTTGGCGACAGAAGAAGATCAACACTTCTGTAGCTACAGTACTAAGCGTAAGGTGAAAAGAGAAGCAAGAAGGGATTGTGAAGATGGCTGGCCAAGGACAGAGTAACGCTGAAACTTGGATTGCACTTGTCAAGAGGTCATCCCAAGAGAACAGAGCAGCAGAGCCAAGAACAAAATGGATGTGAAGAAGAAGAAGAGGACCAAAGAGGTGAGGAGAACCAAGAAGTAGAAGAGGAGTACCATTGCTGGCCAGGGTGGGGGATGGGCATGGGGATGCGCTTCTCAAACACCACTCCACATTCTCCTCCAGAATCCTTGGCATTCTCCTGAAGGTACCTGTCACCAGTGTTGGGCCAATCACGCTCATGGTTGCCTGCACACACACACAAGAGGCCTCACAGTGGGTGCAGGGGGGGGGGTGTGTAGGGGTTTGAGGGCGGGAGGGGGGGGGGAGAAGGGCATGTGTACAAGGGTTGAGGCTATTGCGGTTGGCATTGACATGCTATAGGAGAAACAGATGAGCTGGCTGCAGCTATGCAGCGTCATGCGATGAAGGCAAATCAGATTGGGAGTTATAAGGGCAAAGCAATGACAGCATTGGGGACTGATATTACCTTGCACTGCCATGTATGGGATGTGACTAAGCAAAGGCTGCATCATGTCCCTGCAAATGGTATGTCAGATTGTGTCAGTAGTAATAATGCATATATAAAAGCAGCAGACCATGGCAGCAGGAGAGCAAAAAAAGTGACCATGTCAAACCATACAAGCATGTATGCACGACAAGGCAGGCATGCATGTATGCATGTGGGTGTTACTGTAAGTGTACATAAACAAATTCCAACATGAATGAGAGAATGCATACAAGTAGATATGTGCTTGCACATGCACAACAGCACATGCAGGGTCTGCTGTGCAACACTGAATACAATAGGCAAACAGAAAGATTGCAATACGGCACTTTTGCCAACAATGCTGAAAAAAGGCTGGTTACTCACCAGTAGACATCCCATCCATATGTGAATCCCCTGCAAGCAACACACAAAGCCCACTCAGCCTCAGATAGCATGCATCAACCCTAAAACAGATGGCTGCTGTTGGCTGCAAAACAACTGTACGGCCAGAGGTGATAGTCAGATGTACCACAGCATCGCTTGACCGTCTGCAATGCAGCCAGACATGCTCTGACTATGACTGTGACATCATCAAGGGCGCCAGGGGGGATGCAGTGACGCAAGGGGGGTGCACTGACGCAAAGGGGGTGCAGTGGCGCAAGGGGCGTGCAGTGACGCAAGGGGGGGGGGGGGGCAGTGACGCAAGAGGGATGCAGTGACGCACTGTGCATAGCTGATGTCGCCGTTGTGCACCAGCAGGGTCCCCTTGTTGGGGTCTGCAATCATGGCGTTGGCCACCTCCCGGGCAGCACAGAAGCTCAGCCAGTTTCCCTCCCATGCATTGTCAAACTGCACACAACACACACTTTTTCATGCAGTCAAAACACAGCACTGCACGTGCAAACCCACGTGTGCATCATGCACGCAACAAGGGGCAACTCATGCATTGTTAAACTGCAAGAAACAGACCTGTTATGCAGTCCATACACAGCACTGCAAGTGCAGAGTGCAATAATGCCCAGGTCTGCATCATGCACGAGATAAGGGGCAACTTATGCATTGTCAAACTGCACACAACACAGTATTGGTGCAGACCAAACACCGCACTGCATACCAGCAAGTGCGAAACGCAATGATGTCCAGGTCTCGCATCATGCACAAGACAACTGGCAGTTCATGCACGGCAAAGGAACTACTCATAGTGGTCCATACTCAGACTGGTCACAGCACTGCGCACCAGCAGCTGTGAAGTGCAGCAGTGTCTCAACACGCTTAAGCAGATTGGCGACAGCAGTTCAAGCACGACTAAACAACAGAATGCACAGAATGGGAGAGCGCCCTTTGTCAAACTTCCACCTTTGCTAGATATACACAAGGAGAGCAATGCCAGAGCAATCCTGTATGCATTGTGTCCATGCATGCAAGCTCACGCATTGCATGCTAAGTCCCACAAAAGACCATACAAGGTTGGCGTTTCCACGCTTGAGGGATTAATACACGCTTGAGGGAATACATGAACAGTTTCTCATACTGGTGTTTCAGCTGGTAGACAATGGCATTGGTGGTGGTGCTCTCACATGTCCTTGGCAAGCTATGCAGCAAGAGCTCTGTATGCATGGGGCCTTGCACATCACCTGACACCTTGAAAGACACACACAAGCTGATCTGAACAGCAGCAGTCCAAACAGCGGTCCTTCAGGGTCCCAACCATGGCAGTGCTTCTCACTACAGCATGCCTCACTGACCAATTTCTGGGCCAGGGGACAATCAGACAGCCTCGATGAACCTGAGTCAAAGCCAGTGAGGCTCACCTCAACTTTGAGGGCTGCAAGGGTGCCAGGGGGGGTATAGGTGATGGGGTTGGGGTAGTCAGATTCCCACTCCAAGCTGGAGTCGGTTTCACAGTATCCCAGGTCAGCAATGGCCAGAAATTGCACAGGGCCCTGCCCATCCACTGGGGCTGTTGTGAAGTTGTACTCAGCACTGAAGTTGCTGGCCTACATGAACAATACAGAGCGTGAGCAGCTCGTGACTGTGATGGGCACATTTGGTGCACAGACAGGACGTGCAGGGGCTCCTGCCTGTCCCTGGGGCTGCTGTGACATTGCTTGCAGAACATGGATGGGGTGGGGGTGGGGTGGGGTGGGCTGGGCTGGGCTGGGCTGGGGTGGGCTGGGGTGGGGTGGGGCGGGGCGGGGCTGCCGAGGGCTCTGGCAATTGTGCTCAGCATTGAGCGTTTGTGCCTGTCTATTGCATTTTGACAGATTCGCAGTGCAGCACTCAAGGACAGTTGCAGCAACAGGCATTGCAGAGGGCGCTAGTTGTCTAATTAGTTACACACAGGGCGCCAGCTACATGCACACACAAGACACTCCACCACATTAGAAGAGCTGCAGAATATGTGCTGCAGTCAAGTTGCTCTCAACATCAAAGTCGTTGCTGAAGCAAGCGGCATTCTGCAATGTTTACATGATGCAATCTGCAATCATTTGTCTTATTTGGTTGCTTGCAAAGACAATGGGCTTTCTGCACAGCATGCAGAATGTGTTGCTCGCAAATCAAGCTGCACCCCTGCTTGCTTGAGCACACTTCAAGAGTAGCAGGTCCTGCCAGCAGCAAGCAGTCATGCACTCATTGAAGCCAGAATGCTGTATGTGTTTGGTGTGCAGTACAAGAAGAAGCAGAGGGGTGAAGTACCAGGTTGCCAACTCTGTAGAAATACTGGGTGCTTGCAGACAGATTAGTCATCAGTGCATTGTTGAAGACACCTGCATTCAGGCAATATCGGCCTCAGCCAGCAGATTTGTGCGCGGACACTTGTAACAGTAGCTGCTACTATAGACACAGATAGATGCAGATGGCAACCAAGTGAGTAGCTATCAAGCTGGAACACAAACAATGGGCGATAGAGCACTGACCGATGCACAGTGACCAGATGCAATCACAGTTACAGGCACATTGCAAGTGGTACACCACAAAAAGACCCAAGAACAGCGCATATAGCTTCTGCTTAGCAGCACCAGTGGCCTCCCGAAATCGATGTGGACCCCATGTGGAAACCTGGTTTCAAACCAAGAGCAATCCAGGCAGTGCTGAGTGACAGGCAGTCCAGAGAAACACACACACACACAATGGCTGTTACTCACCGGGGAACAAGTAACCCGTGGTGGCAGCCTCTCCACCACACATCTGAGAAGCAGTGTATGTGTCAAAGGTAGCATTGGCTGAGCCCGTGTATTGGCCAGAGGTTGTGCCGTATTGCACAACTGCTCCTGCCGCCTGCTGAACGGTGGTCCATTGTACTGCAACCTGCCTGCGCATGACACATAGCAGTTGAGCAATCGCACCAGTGCAGCATCCCTGAGACCTAGCATCAGGTTTGGAATGAGAAATCTCCAGATTTGAACTGAGAAAACTCCGGAGTTGTTCAATGTTGGACTGCTGGAGCCCATCCTGTGCCAGGTGTTGTCACAGGGTGGTCCATTGTACTGCAACCTGTCTGCATATGACACACGGCAGACAACTTGTCAGACTGGTGCAGCATCCCAAAGACCTATCATCAGGTCTGAAATGAAATGAGGAAATTCCAGCTCTTTTCAATCCTGTAATGTGTATTGTAATTCAGAAACGCCATCCCTGCACTGGAACTCTAAGCTCAGAAACGTCTGGGGACAGTATAAACGCGTTTCTACATGGTGGCATGCGTTTCTACATGGTAGGACTGCTGTTGCCCATCCTGTGCCAGGTGTGGTCACAGGGTAACAATGGTTGTGCCTTTCGCTACATCTAAGCTTGTAATTTCAGACAGCTTGCTGCAGATCACATGATATATCATGACCTGCCTGCATTAGTCATGATATGTGATGATGTCATGCTTGTTGCCCTGACCTCTGGCTTGCAACAGCTTGCTGCTGACTGGCAGTCTAACTAGCCTGACAGTATTTGCAAACCCAGAGATTGCTACAAATATTGAGTGTCAACACTCATCATGTGATGAGTTTGCAGATGCATGAAGATGCTGATTTGTTCCATAGTATGCCACAAACAGTGCACATCATCTGTTGAATCCAATTCATGAACTTGTGGCATGGGGGAAAAGCAGGCAACAGCAATGCACAGCTTGGCTGGACAAGCAGTGTCATTGTGTCATAAGATAGAGAATTCTTTGGAGCATGCAGACTATGACTAAACAGACATCTAAATGGGCCTTGTATCTAGACGACCAATGCAGATGCTGTGTAGCGCTGCAGTGGGCAAATGTCTTTGTGTGATGTGCCAGTGAACATGTATAACAAGACTTGACAGTTCTTACCCTGTGATGTTTGTCAGCAAAAGGTGAATTTGGCCGGGCAACTGAGGATTGGCAATGGGAATTGCCGGGGTCTCTGCTGCCACTGTGAAGTTGCCTGTGCTCCATTCCTGGACATTTCTGGCCAGAATAAACTTGAAGTCTGAGTGAGAGTTATATATTTGAAACCTGCATAGTCACAGTGAGCGAGTGAGGGTCTGCAGAGTGAGGGTCTGCAGATTGAGGGTCTGCAGATGCTCAGCACCAGGTGAGATCTTTTACTGCAGGACCTGTCCCACAATGTGGCACGTTTGTGTCTGGACAATGAGGATGCCAGTAACTACAGCAAGCAGAATGCAAACAGGGTGCACTTACGTGACGGAGCCCGTGCCGGAGGATAAGTAGTTGGGATCAGTTTGGATCCACTTGAACTTCTGGGGAGGGGTCGCTGTGTAGTTAGTAGTGTTTGCAGGAATAACAAGAGCGATGGCGTCGTTTGCTGCGGGGGAGGTGACGTTGATGGCGGACACAAAGACAGCTTGAGAGTTGCTAGTGAGCGAACTGATGTTCGCCTGAAGGGTGGGGGCGGCGCTCGCGCTCAGCCCAACCACCGCAAGGAAGACAACTAGCAGCATCATTATTCTGCCAGAGGCCTGCAGAGCGGCAAAGTTTTGTAGCAAACATTGGGCGGTGGGGCTGACGGTTGGGTGCTCCAAGAAACCTCGAACAGGGCTGCAGAGCTGCAGACAGCTACGCCCAAGACAGTGCTCGTATCAATGCGATGGACCACGGAAGAGCCGCTCGACCTCTTTCACACTGTGACGGCTAGCTTGCAATATGTGTATGCCGGCCAAAACACATGAAAAGCTATTCCTGTACCTCTGCCATGCCGGAGGGCGACACGATCACTCCAGTCGTTTCAGGTCCTGCAGTGCGCTTTAGCCGCAAATTCAGTCACTGGCCGGTGCAGAGGCTGGCTGGCGCACCAATCTCGGAATAGGACTGTGACGTCCGGGCAGTTGATGTAATCGTTGAGCTGTTGCAAAACGGCAGAGGCATATTCTGTTGCCGGTCGAGTCGTGTGGCATTTGACGTAAAGGGTCAGCGAACCGGTTCTTAGTCATCTGATCTGCTAATTAGTAAATGACAAACAAAATTTTTGTGACTTGTCAACTGCAACAAGAAGTGAATGCTAGATCAGGGTCCCAAAAAATGTCAAAATATGGGGAGTGAGACAAACATGTCAAAAAATATTGGAAAAAGTGTCAAAATGCTGGGTCATTAACCATGGTGTGCTTGGACGTCTCCTATGGGTAGCCACACAGGTACATGCATTAGGTCGTGGAACGTACCGTGTAGATTGCTCTACGAGTTTGTGCATCCCAAAACAACATTGGAAACAACATTGACTAACTTGATTCGCTTAGGTACGTAAATTAGACTGGAATTGGGTGGTATTAGGGCTATGTCTCGCGGCCCTAATAACAGACACACTGGATGATCTTGTTGAGTTCAGCACCGTCTGTTGCGATTGCAGTACAGGTGCTTGCCGTGTGCAGTGTTATTGGTTAAGCCTTTGACCTTGTGCTGCTGGTTTCGTCGATCTTTCAAAGCCTCAAGTGCCTGCTGTCACGGTCAGCATGCTGACTGCGTCACCCGCTAGCCCTGTCTGCCACCGAATCTCATCGTCAGCCAATGCTAGCACGTCCAGTCCTTCAGTGTCTGCACACAGTGGCTGTCGGTGGCACAGCTACAGTAGTGGCACAAGGCTGCAAATAAACCCGCCTACTGTCAGGCGAAAACCACGAAGCCACAAAGCCTTTGCAGGTGACCGTCTCACACGCAGGGCTTCCTTGCAGGTGTTAGTGTACATACCTGTCCAGGTGGTACTATGTACAGTTCCTTGCAGGGAGTCGAGCTGTGGTATTTACAGCCACAGCAGAAAGTTTAGAACTGACCACAGAAAATGTGGAAGCTGTCCTAGACGAGGTAATGACTGCCAAGCTGCTGACCATAAACATGACAAGCTTGGTCATACCCTGTTGAACGCAGATGGGCCCGAGTGTATGCTTATCAATAAAGGTCTTGCTGCCTGCAGATACGGCCGTATCTCATATCAGATGGTGGTAATGTAGAGCTTTCTGAAATAGATGGACCTGTTGTGTATCTAAAACTGCAAGGGGCCTGTGGGTCCTGTCCTAGCAGTATGACAACCATGACCATGGGAATCCGGAGACGACTCATGGAGAAGATACCGGTAGATACCCACCCTGCTGTGATAGTCCAGATTGTGCGCTGTAATGTCAAGCAAAGTATACATGTGTATGTGACTACAGCAGAGTGCACAAGTTACTGCTGGTGCGCAGCCAGGGGAGCGCTGTAGGAAAGCATTGTGTGCTGAGTCTTGAATTCACATGCTGTTTGTAGTTGGCCATTGCATGTGACGCCCTTGCTCACAATGCAACATTGGCAGTACAGCATTGGCACCTACACCCAACAGCATATAGAGTGTCTTGCTGTTTGTCTATAGTGTCAGTCATGATTGTGATTGACATCCTTAGCAAAGTAGCAGCAAGGCCAGAGCTACAAAGACCAACAGTTGCATGTTTCCAGACAGTGACAGGTCTACCTGGTGCAGGAAATATTGGAGGTTGAGCAGCTCATGGGGGATGAAGACGTAGGGCTGGAGTTGACAGCAGACAATGTGGAGAAGTCTCTTGATGAGATCAGGTCAGTAACAGACTCGACAGTCACTGTTTGAAGAGCCGAGCAGCGTTTTCTGGGAGTTTTTGTACAGCCATAGCCTGCTGACATGCTTTTCAATCCAATAGTTGCCCTGCACACTGCATAAGCAGTACTGTAGTATGATGCACAACTTAGTTATGGACAGTGTGATGTTGGCGTCCAGTACTGCAAGCACAGCTATGCAAAAGGATGTGTTTGTAGCTAAGGCTGCACAACGTTTCTACTAACCACAAGGATGGTCGTGAAAACGGCGCGCTGAGCATCGGCATGATTGCATTGCTGGCCTTTGAAGCTGCGTTGCTAAAGCCCTTACAGTGATCAACCCAGCACAGCTTCCTGGGTGCATGGAAGTAAAACATCTCCACAATTTAAAAATGCTTTTTCATTGTCCCCCCCCTGGCAATTTTAAGTTGGATTTCCGCTGGACAGTGGTTGTTTCTGTGCAACTTTAGATGTTTCGGTATTGAGAAGAGCAATCAAGTCAGAAACACAAGTCAAGCACCAATCTGCATGCATAGCAAAGACCATGGCATGATTGAGTAGACCTGGTGGGCAAACAACATGCCCAGCATGGTATGGTTAACATGCCTATAGTAACTGCCAGCCTGGTGTGCAAGCAGCCTGGCTCTGGTTTCAGGATGCACCTCATTGGGCTGCGCACATTGCCTGTGTCTATTTTCCTTACTGCTCTTGCCCTCTGCTTTTACCTTCCAGCATCCGTGTGGGTGCTCTGCAGTGGTCAATCTTCAGAGTGACTGCTTTTCAGCATCATTTTATGAAATTTTACAGCAGACTCATTCTGCTGGTGGTGCTGTTCTTGTGCACAAACTAACAACATGTGCAAAGCTTTTTCTTTAGTACCCCAATCTAGTAAGAAGCAGGCTTTAGAGCAAGGTATGTATGTATGGCTCCTTCGGATATTGTTCCTGTTCAGACCTGGGCAGCCAAGTATAATACTTGGTTTCTCATTAGATTGACGCCGAAAGGAGTAGTCGTTTTCGTTTCTTCCTGTGAAGTGAAGTGAAGTGTGTGTGTCTGTGCCTTCAGGCCATACCTGGTGGGGTCTGCGGGGGGCGGGCTGGAGCTCGTGGAAGTGGGCGGCCCCATTGTGAAAGTGCGCATCACAGGTCCTGCTGCAAAGGTGATGACTGTGAGGGTGGCAGTCACCCAGAAGCTGCGAGAGAAGATCCCAGCCATTGCTGCTGTGCAATTAGTTAATTAGAAGGCATGACTTGTGGGATTGTACACTAATGATTTGTTTTCAACACATGTTCTGTGTTGCCTATGATGCTTGCTGCATGTAGAGCACCATGACATTTAGTTGGCAAAAGTGCTTGAATTGTTGGATAAAAATTACATTTCATGAGGGAAGAATCATACATTCATTTGTGTTGCTAGCACAGCGCTGCGCTGGTTTTGAGTACATTGCAGTTTGAGGCTGTGACTGTGACTTTGGGTCAAATGTAAAACACTAGGCGATCCTGCTGGAATGCATGTGTTTGACCTGGCTACTGGCCTGGCAGACAAATCTGGTTTCAGAGCGCCTTACTACAGCACCAACGAGAGAACTAAGCGACAATGAGACGTATGCTGAGAGCTTGTCTTCTGTGCACAAGTCTTCATTGAGATGTAACAAGGACCTCGAATTTGCGCTGCGCCATTCTCTAGCCAGAAATGCTGAGTCAACATAAGTGTTTACCAAGCACGCCTGCCGCTGCGTTGTCGGGTCAGCTGCGAGTACATCTGACGCGATCCCGGATCAGTTTGCCACGAAGACAGAGTGGCCTCGAGCCAGTTGCCTCCACTCGGCGAGACCTACTCGTGGGTATGCTTACTTTTTCAACAAGCAGAACTGACATTTGCTGACGCGCAAGCACTCAGACGCTCTTCAGGTCGCAGGGAGTTGCGGCAATGTCTGTGCCTGCACAACCCGTACTAAATCAGGGCGGTGGCACTGGTATGACCGGTACTTTGCTTATAGCATGGCTTATGGCATGCAAGACTATGAAGAACAAATAGCAGGCTTCAAAACAGGGCTGTTTGCTGATCTGTTTTCGTCCCAAATACACAGCATGCTGGAAGTAGGCATGGGCACCGGTCCTAATCTGAAGTACTTGGCAGCACAAAAGGTCAGTATCTGACCGACAGAGCACTTGCTCACGTTGTCAATCTTGGTTGCTGCATTGCATGTAATGGCGTGATCACAACTGCATGATATGCGCCTATTCACAGTCTTACAGGAACGAGTTGCATGAACTGCTACGTGAATCTGCCCCTCAACAGCTGCATCTTCATATTTGAGAGACAAGATGTTATGATGAACTCAAATCCTTCCAGCAATGTAAGCTGCTGCACGCTGCAGAGTGTCAACATTATTGGTGTGGATCCCAATCCGGAGATGGCTCCTTATGCTATAGAGGCAGCAAGCAGGGCTGGATTGGCCAGAGACCAGCTGCAAATGCTTGATGGCACAGCTGAGCAACTCCCTGTTGCAAGTCAGTCTCAGGATGCTGTCATTTGCACACTGGTGGGCATACCTCTTCACCGCTGCTGATCACAGTGTCATGTTGAGCTATCCTGTGCCATGGTCCATGAGCAACTGCCAATCTTCACATCCAGATGGGTGCAAATTTCAGCGAACTTACCAAGGCTGCCAGATTGTGCCTGTGCTTTCAGCGCTTTGTCATGCGCTTTATAGCATGTTGCGTTCACTGCATCAAGACGCGGAAACAAAAGCACACACTTGCTTGCATGACCAAAACTGTGTGTGTTTGTTTCATCAGCCTGGAAGCATCAGCCCCAAGCAGTTGCAAGTCTGCCTCATGCATGGCATGGTGTAGGTATGTACGTGTGTCTGTGAAAGCGCATAAGGTCCCCTGATAGAATGGATCTCAGATACATGTCCCCGAGGATGCACTGATTTGCAGAGCCCGGTGAAATGCCTGAATCATAGGTGTTAGGGTAGATACAGTATGCAGTCATGCAAGGCTGTGTTGAGCTGCGCAACACACATAAGTTGCTTGGCATTTCTGCTGATACAACAGGTCAAAAGTTTAAGACAGCATGCCTGCAGGTGTTATGTTCTGTTCCAAATGTTGAGAGTGCATTGGCTGAGGTGAAGCGGGTACTAAAGCCTGGTGGCAAGTTCCTCTTCACAGAGCATGTCTTGGCACCAGAACCTGACAGGAAGCTGAGGCTGCTTCAGCACATCCTGAACCCCTTACAGCAAGCAACTGCAGACGGCTGTCACCTGGATAGGGATACCCTGAAATCTATCCAGTCTGCTGGTTTTGCAAATGTGGATGCAAGCAGCTTTGTGGTGCCTGGTCTGGGCTTGATAGGCCCACACGTTGCAGGAATAGCAACGGTCAACTAATGGCGCTTGGGTGATTGACACACAAGACGGCATGGAATGAGTCTTACCACTGACTGAGCGTATTACATGGGACTTTGTGACGGGCAAAGGACAAGCATTGTGGCACCTCAAAGTAGACCACAGACAACAAGACAAGCCCATCAACGGTCCTCCAGCTGTATTGCTGAATCTCTGCACATGCAGCTGTGGGAATGGATGCTTTCATGCCTGGTGGCACTCATGAGGATTGACTCAGTAGCTGTAATCTGCCAGTCCAAGCTGGTGACTGTAGTGACAAGTGGCTTGACAGTGCACAGGACAAACTGTTTCATATGCCCCTTTGACACCAACCAACCAGCAGTTGACGTGAGATCTAGTTGGCTGTCCATCGCTGTCATGTTCGCCAGATTTTGTAGGAATGAAAGGCGCTCCATTTTGTAGACCTCAAGACTCAACTTTTACACTTGTTGCTAAAGTATGTATAAATTCATCCAAGCTACAAGTCATGCACGCTACATTGTCATACCTGTGCAGACACAAAGCATTGCAAGGAACCAGAATTACTGCCATGACAAGATGCAGCTCCCAAAATTTGATGTGCTTCATAGCATCAAAAGTCAAGCTCAACCTTGAAGCCAGGATTAAACTTGACACCCTCACCAGGATAGCCAATCTGGTTGGAACACAATCGCATTCCATGCATGTATTGATCATTGCTGAAGTGAGTGTGACCATACATCCACAGCACAATCGGCAGCTTGAACATGAATTCCAGGTCTGTACAAAATGCACTTGACAGAGGGCTGCTCTTATGCTGAGGGGCTGCAGTCCGGTGAAAGCTGGGTGCGTGATGGGTCAAGACTATTGCTAGTTTCTCAGCAGCTTCAACTTTGGCAACCTCAGCCTGCAGCCAGGCTAACTCTGCAGCATGAACTTCGTTGTTGCATGCGACAGACCAGCCTTCAATGTGTCGGTGATCTGCTAAAATGGCTGTGACCATTGCACGCTGTTCATCCAAGACATGGCTCCACAAAGTGCAGCCCAACACGACATAGTCTTCGTTTAAGTCAATTGCGGTCTTGTTCAGGTACTTGAGCTTGGTTGGATGTGCAGCACAGACGGCGCTGATTAAAGCGTCAGCTTGTTCTGGTGTTCGTCCATAGCAACTGTGATTGCCTTTTAGCACAAACACTTGATCAAAGCGTTCAGCTTGTGCATGCAGGAAATTTTTGTAGACTGCAGTGCTGGGATCGCCAATGTCCCCAAGAAGGCAGAGGTATGGCGCTGTTACAGGGAAGTTGAGGCCCTTGCCGCTGCGCTTGAATTCCAGGTGTATATCAGACAACACCTGCAGCGCCAGCCCAAGACATGTCAGCAGCAGCTTCTGTTTGAGGGCAAGGCAAAATTTGGCAGTTCCTAGGCCAAATTTCTAGGAGCTGTGTGCGCTGCAACACCACAAGGGCGAGGACTGTAAACTTGCGCCAGTATATAAAAAGGTGCAGGGTGAGCTGACCTGTAAGCAAGGTCCTTGACTTGTCGTGACCTGGGATGTTGACATCGACCTGCAGAACAGTCTTCTCCTGTCCGCAGCTGATGGTGTTTGCACTGCTGTCGGCCTGCTTGAGGTCCACAGAGCTCCTACCTGTGCAGCAAGCTAGCAGTCACAGCTAATGACATGCTTCTTCAAGCAGGAGTATTGCGGTATTTATAAGCATCTGACCAACGCTGAAGCTGGCAGCCAGGAAGAGTGACAAGATTCTGACCTGAGAACTCAGGAGTGCAGACATAGACAAGTTTGGTCGACGTCACAAGCCAGCCATGACCCCTTTGCGTAGCTGTTTGAGCGCTTCGAGCGTTTTTCGGAAAGGTGATGACCTAACAGCGATGAGTCAGCTGCCTGCTTGCTAAAACCCGGCTGGACTCATTGTCTTTAGTACTCTGGAATTTGTTGCTGAGGGTTGCCTACACTGTCTTGGTGGGAAAGCTTGTGGTTTTGTACAATCACAACACCTTTCTGTGATTAAATAGGAGTCACTGTACAGCATGCAACCAGTAGACACAGGTGACGCGCTGCATGCTACTTCCAAGGTGCACTCAGTCAAGGCTAGAAGCCCAGCAGGTGTCACAAACTGCCTAACAACTTTTCCCTTGTCCCTGAATTTAGTGTATCTGCAGTCCAAACTGTCGAATTGCTGAACATGTTGCAACAGAAGTCAAATGCTTGATACTTGAACTGTTCACAGCGCAAAATCTTTGGCGTTTAGGTGTTGCAGCCTGTTTCAACACTTGGACGCCAAAATTAGTGCACTTCGCTGTCAGTGTATAGGGGAGATCAGGCACTGGAAAGGAGACCGCAAGATCAGGCAACATATGCAATAAACCTCAGTCTGGTTGCTGCTTGCAATGAGCTGGTGCTGAAGGTCCGTGAGTTCTTGGCAAATGGGGGCTATCAGCGGAAGCCGTGTTTGGGATGCAGTCAGTGTGATGCAGATCCTCCCTGTGCCTTGTAGATAGACGTTGCTGAGGATTAATCATATGCCAGTGTGCAGTCAGTATGATGTGTTTGTATGCAACACATACCACTTGTAGCATAGTGAGAAGCCACTGTACTTAATGCCTGGCTAAAAGCCAGCTTGCAGCAAAGCCGCGTCAACAAATCATGAGTCGTACTATGAGCTCAGAGACGTCTGAGGCTCTGAAGTGAAACTGTTCATGCAATTAGAGGCCCAGGTCAGAGACTGCATGAAATAGAGGTGAAGAAGCTAGTCTCTGCATGAATTAGCTTCTTCAGCTCTAATTCATGCAGCCTCGAACCTTTCTGGGCCTCTAATTGCATGAACTCAACATAAAATACACCAGGGTTACACACAGAAGATTCTGATAGTGCACAACAAAAACCAAAGCTGTTCAAAATTTGAACACGCAGTCCTGGTCCTCTCCTACAGTGGGTGAAAGCTTCCAATAAATGCCGTTGACATTAGTTGCATAGCTCTTCCATGAACTGTAGCTGATAGCTCTGCTGTGTGTTCTGTCAAGACCCGCAGTACAAGACAAACTCCTTCTACCTTGAGGTCTTTTCCCATAACGAACTCCCATAATTTTGCATCATCTGACGCCACTAGTTTGCTGCCACTGCAGTCTTTTGCCATGCCTGCAAACATAAGCTTTGTCGCCTTTCTCACACTCTTCTGCACAACAGCACCCTCACAAGTTCATCATTGACGCAATGGTATGGGAAGCCGCATGTCACCATCACGCAAATGAGCTTCAGGACAGATAGAGCCATGCATGGAAATTTCTCCTTTGATTGAGGGGTTGATTGAGAGGATTGTTGTCTTTCTCATAAGCTGGACAGTGGCCTCAAACCAGCAAGTATACAGTGAACATGGGCAGACACAGGCGCAGTACAGCATGTTGCACTGCAACGCACAAGAACAACTACAGAACACTGCAATGCAAGCCTGCCGGGCAATTTCAGAAAGCCTATTCGGATCCAAAAGATTACTGGCATTGACACACACCTGCATGACTTCGTCTGGGTCAGGAGCATTGCCACGACTGAACAAGGCAAAACGGCGCTGTGCCATGTACAAGCCTTCTGAATAGTACATGACGGCATCATCACTGTGCGCAGCCCTGCCTGCAGAATTGCAGATGCGGGACAAGCCAGACAGAGTGGTCACTATAGCACCCAGAACTGCTATTGCTATACCCAGACCATGGAGCGAGTGCATGAAATGACACATGTGCGCCCAAAACAGCTGCAGCGAAGGATCCTAGCCCTTGCAAAGCAGCTACAAGGTTTCCTGCTGCCAGAAAGCCCTGCCTTGCCTTGCAATGCTGTGTAGTTCTGTCAGCAAGCTCATCAATATGCTGTTTGAGTGCTGGTAGAGGCAGTAGAGGCTGTGCTTGCAGTGTTTGTGCCTGCACAAAACAGATAGTTTGCCAACACTGTCAGTCCCGCTAACTTGAATGTTAGCCTAGTCTACCTGCATCGAAGGGCAAACGCAGAGTCTGGCCTTGTATGAGGCTGTTAAAGTCAAGCCCAGGATTAGCTGCCAGAAGTTCTAGTGACGTGATTTCGTGCTGTGCTGCGATCTTTGCCACTGTCTCTCCAAGGATGAAGGTGTGAGTCGTAGGCTTCGTGTTTCCTATGGGTCGGACGTAGAGGGTCTGCCCGTACTTGAGGCGATATGGATTTGGGAGCTCTCCAGTTGCTGTCACCACGTTTGACGAGAAAGTTCCGTACCTCCGCGCGATTCTGACAACTGTGTCGCCACGCTCCACGACATGTTCCACAACATGTCCCATAGCGCGGACAGAAGGTACGAAACGCATTGAACAAGACCAGGTGTCACTGTAGGGCGAAGCCAAGGGTTTCAGGAAACCCTAAGATGTTTGACCGTAGTTCACCGTAAATTAACACATACGTATCGAAATACCTGGTGTTCACACCGTATGTACAGAATATGCGGCCTGACGATGGCATCAAAATTCTGAAGTCAGTATTGTCAATGAACATGCTCTTCCACGATACAGTCTATGTCAAAGTTTAGAGTCAAATTGTTCAACACATTTGCCTGGTTTTTGTGCTTTCCTGAGTGGCAAATTGTTACCCCTGTGCATTTTAATGCTGTAGATGTAACATAAGATGTGCAGATGTAACATGCCATGTGACAACCTGAACAGGTGCACAACCATTCTGCTAGTCATTCGACACCATTCATAGGATCTTCTAGAAATGATGGTGCTTCAGGGCTTTTGAGCGCATTTGAAGTCGGTCTTTGGCAATCGGTCAGGCGCATTCGGCTGCTTTACTGCCTGCCAGTATGGGTTGCAACGGTGGCACATGTAGTGATTGCACATCTGCAATTTTCTCGCTCCGTACAGGACAGTCATGAGTCTAGACCTAGGTGGGGCTCTGCTGCACCATAGTCATACCGATTGGTGGAAACCAGGCTGTCTGACTTTTTTTAATAATCCACACTGTGTATTTCTACTGCCAACAGTGGATTGCATTGGCATGCTCAGGATCAAGCTTGGAATTCATCAACTCAGTCTCAGACACAGGATCTATCTAGCAGAACACTATCTGAATCAGCGTTAGGTCAATTTATGTAGACATTCAACAGGTCAACTCTGCGGCGACGCGATGACTGCAGCCATCAGCGTAGATAGCAGCAGAAGAGCACGTCAGCGCAAGCAGCGTGTTGCAGCTTTCATGGGGGCCAGCAACAGCTCGACCAGGTGCAGCACTTCTCATCTGGTAAAAAAGAAAGCAAGTGTGACACTATCAGCTATTTATGATCGTGTGCCAGCCATGTTACGCTGCTGACTGCGCTTAATGGCCAATTCCTTTGCTAATTCAGCCTCCCATTCCTGATGCTTGGGCATTACTGAACCTGCAAACCCATGACATCGTCATTGTCTGCATGCCAATGTATCATAGGCTCATGGCCACCGTAACGGGTGTGGCAACAGGGCCTCGTGTATCTCACAGCATGTAGTCTGACAATTTGTACTTGTGTACGTTCGCAAGGCAAGTAGTTGATGAGCTTACACAGGCTTCCAGATGTGAGCAGCATGCTGGCTTACCGTAAGGTCAATCATCATGTTGTTTCACATGAGCTGCCTTCACAGGATTGTCGTAAGCACTGTGTCACAGCATATTGCATTGTCACTGGCATGGCTTCAGGCAGCTTCTTGTCAAAGCATACACACCTGATTGATCCTCCAGATCTGTCATGGCTGCTGCTAAGCTGTCTGCATGAACACCACGCTCCAGAAACGGCATGGAGCAACGCAGCGTGTCCTGTCGTGCCTGCAAGTCACATACCCATGCTGGCTGCAACACACACACACACACACACGCATGATAGTCATGTCACAGTCTCAAGGTGGCAACATTATGCTGTCCCTGGCAAGCGTAAGCAGTGTACAGTATCAAGTTTGACATGAACCGTAATGTACCAGATACACCTGTACCTATATGCACACAACAAGACCACCAGCATTTGGGTAGGGCAACACAGCGGCAGTAGCTTTTCACGGCTGAGACCAGTTTTGCTTTCAGCTGTCACCAGCATCAGCGGGCCGTATACAGTATCAGATTGTGACTCCATGGCAAATAATTATCTACCTGTAATACCAGTATACCTGTACTAGCAGACTGATAGTACCAGTATACCTGGAGTGATTGACCTGTATTGTCTTGCAGAGTCAGTGATCAGCATGCACTAGCAAGCAATGCATAGCTGCCCACAAACAGCAATAGCAACGGCAATGTGCTAAAACATCTCCACAATGTAGAAAGGCGTTTTTACTGTCCCCAGACGTTTCTGAGTTTAGATTCCCAGTGTAGGGATGACGTTTCTGAATTGAAATAGACCTTTCGGGATTGGAAAGAGCTGATGCAGCATGCGGACCTTGCTTTGCACATAGCTGAGAATGTCGTTCTCTTCGCCCCAAGCACTATCCTGACCCTCCAGATTCACTTCCACATCATCTGGGTCAACATAGGCCCCACCCCCCTCCCGACCAGCCAAGCCCTCAGCCCTGGCCTGCTTGGGGAAGCCCTCTTGCCCTCTGCCCTGGTGGGCAAATGCCCCAGGCCTGCTTTGCTGACCTGCCCCAGTCCCCAGGTGCATGGAAGTGCTTGGGGACGAGGCTGCTAGGGATTCATGAGAGCCATGGATTTCGGCTCTCCTTGCAACAGGCTCAGCGCTGTCCATGCTGCAAAGCCAACTAGAGTGTGTCATGACAAGCAAGAAGCAACTGGAGGATGTGTTTTCTTAATTTCAGTTGCTTTCACAGACAGAAAAGCATCTTAGCAATTGTGGAGTATGCTTGTAACCACATTAGAGTGCCAGATGGATGCACACTGTTGTCGATCCACCGTTCCTGTCTTCTACCAATAGGCAAGAGCTGATATAGCATTTGAGTGCTTGCACTTCTGGTACAAGAAAGTTGCATGGTGCTGATGCAATCTCCTGATAGCCTTTCCAGCTATGTGAGGCATCTGTATGTTAGCCAAAACAAAGATGGCTCAAGTGACTATGCATACAGGATGTGAGAAGAAGATTGCTGACCTGTCGCAGGCATACATGTCATCAAAGGAATCCGGATCCTCCACTGGATTGAACGCATCGCTCTGCAGGCCAAACAATCTTTCTGAGAGACTTGCTGGAGATTGCAAATGCAGGGGAAGACACATCCACACAATCTGTGACTGTGTGTGAGCATGACACGCTGTGGCTGTATGCAAAGCTGTGACTGTATGCAATAGCATGTGCACGACAGCCTGTATGGGCAAACGCGCCAGACTACAACCAGTTGCAGAATCACTAACCACTAATCAGGCAAACTGTTGATCACAGGACAGATAGGCAATGCAGGGTGACACCAACTGCTTGCACTGGAGTATTGGGCTGACGCCTCCCAGAGGCAATGCGACTTTAACAAAAAGCTTTTCAATGATCCTAACGGGAGCCTCCTGAGGCGGCAGCCCAGAGCGCAATGCTACTTACTCACACCACTGAGAACTTGTGGTGGTTCGTCAGGCCTGAATGATCTGCTGAGATCGCTGTGACTAGTGGATTGCAATGGGATCACTCCGATGAGTCAGGACAGTAAGCATTGGGTCATGACAATGCAGAAGATGATGAAATTGCACTATGAGCCCATGCTGTAGCAGAAAGTATGGTCATCAAGGGCAGGGGGCATGTAGATTGTGTGTATGGATTTTACCATGGAGGCAGATGACTCAGCAGAGAGCACTGGCACAGCATCAGCCCAGCCTTCGGCATCCCCAACAGCAGGCTTGTTCTGTCCCTGGGCTGCAGGCGGTCCCCACACAGCATTGTCACCCTCCGCTTGGGACTGCCCTGGTCTTCTGGGGACAGCCTGCTGCCACTGCGGAGCCCCATATTCCTGAAATCCCAGGGATCCAGATCTCACATTCTGCTCCTTGACTCTCATCATTAAAAGAAGCTCGTTTTAATCCCAAAACGTGTATTTCAGTGCAGAAACATCATCCCTACACTGGAGATCTGAACTCAGAAACGTCTGGGCATAGTAAAAACGCGTTTCTACATTGTGGAGATTATTGAGTTGTTGTGGAGTCATGGCTTTAGTCATTCGAGCTTGATGCAATCATGCAACAAGTGTCTTTAGCATGATTGCCTGATTGAGTGACATGCTCACCACAGCTTTGGGCTGTTGCTGTCCCCAGGGATTGGCTGCCTCCCTTGTTTGGGAAGCAGCTTGTCCCCATTGGTGCCGTGCAGGCTGCGGCGGATCCCAGGGATGTTGCTGGGGCTGGATTTGGGCCCAGGGCTTTGCCGGGGGCTGGGGCTGACCCCAGGGCTGCTGTTGGTGAGGGGCCTGGGATGCCCTGAAGGGCTGCCTTGGAGGGCTGTTCTGACGGAGCCCCTCCAAGTTGCCCTTGTTCTCCTTGGCCTCCACCTCCCCTATGATATCAGTAAAAGTTTGCATATGTTGGTATGTGAGTAAAGCAAGATGCACACACAGACGACAAGGACCTTTGGATTTTGAGAGAAACGGGAGGAAAACTTGCATGCACAAGGAGCGCTGCTCATAATGTTGTACATCTTGTGCCTAGTAGCAGTCAACACAAGGTTGCAGTCACAGAGACAGCCTAAAATGCACAAAAGATGAAGATGCTGACAAAGCATAAAGCATGCACTGTGTTAGGTGGCAGGTAACACATGCATTCAGCATGGACTGTATTGTGTAAGTATGCATACAAAATGGAGTGTATGTCATGAGTATGCCTACAAAATGGAAGGACTCACAGCAAAAGGTGCTTACTGTGATGTAGGGCTTGTGCCAGGTGGCGCGCTGCCTTCCCCTCCAGGCTCTTCCCAGGGGAAGGCCGGGGGTGGGGGGTCTGGGGGCTCGTGGGAGCTGTGCCCATTTGACTTGGCTCTTCCAGTATGGGTGACGGCAAGTCTCCCAACATCTGCATGCACCATATTCAAACCATTGTACTCTGCATGTTTTTCTTATAGCCGTTATAGAGATACGCAAGACAGACTGCTCTGGAGAGACAAGCCTAGTCCTGCACGTGCCTAGCTTATTGTGAGCTGGAAAGCGATTTTTTATTATTATTATTTATTTTTATTTTTATTGTTGTTGTTATTATTAATAACATTATGCTTTTTTGTGAATTTGGGGTTGTGTCACCAAGAGCATGGTCATCAGTCAGCAACATCAGAACAGGCCTTTCACAGATTGCAAGTGAGCTGGCTTCGCACGGACTTACCCTAGGAGGGATGGTGGTGTTGAGGGTGAGGGCTCCGTGAGGGGGGGCTGCCTTGTGACCCACCCCAGCCAGGAAGGGGTGCTGCAGCAGCCGGGTAGCATTTGGTCGCTCCTTGGGCACCCTGCATGCATCAGACCAAACAATGTCATGGGGTGAGCCAACGATCGCAAACAATTGATTCAAGGGTTATTTTCGACATGTGCATTGGAGCATGTGCAGCCTTGCAGCCAGGCATGTATGCGCAAAGCAATGCAAGACCGCTGTCCTAGCCTTACACTAGAACCACATTGTACAGCAGGCCCTGGTAACATTAAATTACTCTCCAAGCGCAAGCTACATGCTGTTGGTGCATGACTCAATGGCACAGTCGCCTCTATGCAGGATCACAATGCTAGTATACTATGCTTCATGAATAGAGTCAGGGCGACACCTGTTGAAGCAGAGGAGCAGGAAGTCTCGGCACTCTGGGGATATGTTTTCTGGGATGGGTGGGGGCCCCTTGCTGCTGGCTATGTGGAACAGAGCTGACACCTGCATGTGTAACATGAGCCAGATCTCATTACTTATGTCGGCTGTAGAGTCACTCATCCACCAATTCAGCACATGCATGTGTTCTCCTAGGGTCAGACACATACAGCCGTGAAGCCCCCTTGTATGAGGTGCCTGATTTGGCAATTAGGGTGGGTGTGCATTCATTCAGCATCTACGACAGACTGGCGACTGCTGAAAACATCAGCTTAGAGCCTGCCTTTGCAACCAGTGACAACAACCAAGCTTTCTGTATCAGCATCAGTCCATTCAGCACATGCATATGTTCTCCTAGGGTCAGACAGATACAGTTGTGAAGGCCCCCTGTATGAGATGCCTGATTTGGCGTTTAGGGTGGGTGTGCATGGTCTGCTTTCAAAATTGTATGCTGTGCAGCCTGCTGCTACATTGATCTTCGCGTATGTTTTGTGAAACAGTGTTTCAGCATGGGTGACACACTTGAGACATGTACTGCGCGCGCGCACACACACACACACACACAAATAGACACACAGAGCCCTGCAGCTGAGGTTCAAGCAGATAGCTCAAATGGAGCTAGGTGGCCGTTGTTGGTGCTTTGCATCAGTCGCCTATCTAGTCAAAGTCATCTTGCAAGATTGTGAGGATACAAGTCATGCAATGCAGTGCTCACAAGCTTGCTGTGGCAGCCTTGTTGCACTTTCAGGCAAGATTTCTGCTTCACAGCATGACACTTTGGGATTGCAGGCTGCTTGTACTCTTGTGCTGCTGAGTGCTCTTCAGGATCTGCTGCTTGCAAAACCCAGACTGACGTCAGCATGCAATGCTGAGCAAGCTTGTTCAGACATTGGTTTGTCACTCTCACAGTTGTTTCCACGCTGCATGCATGCTTGCTAGTCCGTAGCTGTGTTATGTATGCTGAGGGGAGTCAAACATTGTTTCCTAGGGAGCTTGCAGTGGTTGCCGCAGTCATTCATCCAGCCACGCGCGCTTCCTTCCTTCCTTCCTTCCTGCTAACCATTTGTTGTTCATTTGGTCCTGATGTGTGTAAAGTGCTGTTGGAATGGGGAAACAATTTCCCGCATAAGAGCCAATACCCCCTCATGGGGTAGAGCTTGAGTCTCGGCAGAATTTGTACATTCATGCCGGCAACCATCGGGTTATGCCTTGTACAGTAGGCGTATTTTGACTAAACAAAAACAAGCCCAAAAGACAGTTTTAAGCTGACCTGACTCTGGAATTGGCTCCAAGGCGGCTTTCCAGTTGCCATTTCAATGACGGTGCAGCCCACGCTCCAGATGTCTGCTTGCCTGCCGTGGCCCGTCTGCTTGATGACCTCTGGAGCCATCCAGTAGGGGGTCCCCTTCATGCTCTTGTTGCCCGAGTCTGCAGGGTGCAACATCAGTCAGGCACTCAGAAGCAAGATGCAGCCTGTCGGGCATGTTGCTGGTCGACATGTTGGCAAGAACCAAGCATTATGAACAAGTTGCGCCCTGTCAGGCATGGTGCTGGTCTAGTTGTGGATGAGACCTTGGCTGGTGATGAGCCCTAATGGGACAGGGTAAGCTTGCCAATGGTCGCCAGGTCCTCAGTCCTCAGGCTTGAACAGCTGAGCAGGAGGGGCAACAGGCAGCAGCAAGATTCATGCCCTTACTAGATGGCAGGCGCTGCCAACAAAGGGCAGCACCAAAGGGCAAGCTTGCCAATGGTTACCAGGTCCTGGCTCTACCAGCTCAATAGCAGGTAAAACAGGCAGCAGAAAGCTTCCTCCCCTTACTAGAAGGCAAGCGCTGCCAACAAAGGGCAGCACCAAAGGGCAAGCGCTGCCAACAAAGGGCAGCACCAAAGGGCAAGCGCTCCCAACAAAGGACAACACCAAAGGGGGGCAAAATCACCTATAGTGACCAGATCCTCGATCTGTTTGGAGGCACCAAAGTCTGCCAGCTTGACGCGGCCAGCATTGTCCACCAGGATATTGGCACCCTTGATGTCACGGTGCATGATGTGGTTCTTGTGCAGGTACTCCAGGCCCAGCAGGATCTGACGGCAGTACACCTTCACCATGGTCTCCTTGAATGCGCCTGAAGGGAATCATAATAACATTAACAACAATAATAATGATAACAACAATAATAATAATAATAATAATAACTACAGGCATTCCAGCTAATTGTTCTTGTCAGGTGTCTACTAGGTGTGCCCTGGCCCCTAAGTCCTGTGAGCAGACATGCACTAACATGAGACACTAAAGGGAATTATGATGCATGACAAATCTACTTCTGGGATTGCGGCATGCAGTAATGTTTTGTCTGTGAGCAGCATTCTTTTTTGGAATCAATTTTGAACTTTGGTCGAGAATTGAACATTGCGGCACCTGTACTACTGTGGTTTAAAGGTATGCTGTACAATCTGACAGCAGTGTATGCTCACGTCTGTGTTGCCGGTTGTATGCATTGCATCACAATGTATGACACATATGAACGTGAATATATGCAATACAAAGACTGCTGAACATGTGCAGACATGCGTGCCACCAGGACTGGCTTTGTGTCATGCTCAACGCATCTGGACAAGGTGCACTGTGCACGCTGTGTTATGCTGCACGTGAGTATGCTGTGTATGCTGTGTTGCGCATGCTGTGCTGTGCTGTGCGTATTAATCTACGCATTCATGCCTGAAACCCCAAACCAAGCACTCTGCTGTGGCAAACCATGTTGCACTGTGCCAGAGATGAAGACTTTAGCTCATGTGTGGATAGTCAAGCCATGGCAATTGCTGAACGTGGCAGATGCACATTGTATGACACAAGAGACCCACCAAACTTAGCCAAGAGCGATGCAATGGAACCACCGGGAACATACTCCAGGAAGATGTTCAGGGTCTCATCAGTCTTCTCTGTGCCCTGCATAAGACAGCAGCATGTCAGTGGGTGTGATCAAGGCCTGGCTTTGAGTTGTGCCCTCACGATGCAGGAAACCCTGAAACCCTGTGAGACTGTCACAAACTGCACAGCGAAGACCTGAGGCGCTTGAGGCTTTCAGTAGGGATCTGACAATGTTAGGGGGCAGAGTCATATCACGAGACTGACAAGAACTACACAGCAAAGACCTGAGGCATATGAGACTGTCACCAGGTATCTGACAATGTTAGAGGGCACAGTCAGTCTGTGAGACTGTCACAAACTGCACAGCAGAGAGCTGAGGCGCTGGAGGCTCTCACCAGGTATCTGACAATGTTGGGGGGCATAGGCAGTCTGTAAGAGTGTCACAAACTGTACACTCAAGACTCTCACCAGATATCTGACAATGTTGGGGTGGTCCAGCTGCTTGAGCAGGCCCAGCTCATCCTCCAGCCCTGCCACATGGACCGCCACCCTCCCTGCCACTGTTGGCTCCTTACTAATCAACACCTGCGCACACGGTGCCACTTTTCAGGCTTGGTGTTAATGACTGAGAAAAGAAAAGACTACACCTGTCGGCGTCAATTCAATGAGAAGCCAAATGTTATACCGGGCCTGCACCGGGCAGGGGCAGATGACAAATGCATGGTGTCTCCTTCTGACCTGACGATGCTGGCTGTTGAGTCAACCAACATGTGCAGTACATGCAAAACATGTCATGTTTGGTGTCTGATGATTTGCCAGTCATCTTCTGCTGGTTTCCCTGGTGAGGCCCAAAGACAGAGAATATACATTGACTGATTGATTAGTTGAAGATGGCATGCCCTGACTCACACCCTAGTGCTGATGGGTGTTCCGAAGCCATTGTGGTTGCCATCATGACTGAGCTTTCACCATGTGGCTACCAGCCTTGCTGCAAGTGAGTAGCACATTCGTGTATACTGGTCTGCACCCTTGCAGGGTCATGGCTTTGCCACATGACACGAGCATGACACCCTTTGAAATGGACATCACCACAAAGCTTGCTTTCTGAGTAGGGCTGCATGGCGCACCAAAGGACACACAGACAAGATCAGCTGTCAGCAGTGTTTTCGGTCCTGGACATGCCTATCACACCACGCACAAGCGCCTGATGCAGACATGCACTTGCACATGGTGAGCATCATTATGCCTATGTGTGTCCAGTAATCCCTCAATGATACACAGTCAGCACCAGCATGAGCCACTTGACTCAAGCAGGCCTGAGCTGAGGGAGCCATACTTCCTCTTCAGTTGATGATAATATGATCCAAAAAAAACAACCAAAACGCTTTCCAGCTCATGATGAGCTAGGTACGTGCAGGACAAGTCTTGTCTCTCCAGAGCAGCCTGTCTTGTGCATGCCTGCAACGCCTTGTCAAACAACAGTTTTGACAATCATATCATACAACCTCTTCAGTTGTGTGACAAATTGCGTTGATCACAGCATCAAGTCACGACCTTAAGCCAGCCCAGGCGCCCCAGGAATCCCCAAATCTTGCATGCAGCAGCTGTACATTGACAATCAGGTCTGGGATCAGGTTGCAGTCACAAGGCTTGACACAGCAGACTGCTGTTTCAGCAGAATGCTGTGTCAGCAGACATGCCATTGTACCTGTTTGACAGCCATGAGCTGTCCAGTGTCGTTGTTGAGGCCCAGGTAGACTCGGCCAAAGGCTCCTGCCCCCACCATCTCCCCAATCTGCCAATTGATCTTTTCCCCGATTGGGAAGCGCTCCATGCGACTGGATGCCACAGCACTGCGATCCGGCCGACTAGCTGGTATACAGTCTGCAATGGCAGCTGTAACGTAACAAGGTGATGACAGAGGATAGGCAAGTGCAAATCTATCAGCAAGCAATGCATGGCTCGTCTTGCATTGATTGTGCACACTTATTGTTGAAGGCGAGTGCGGACTAAACTGCCGTTGGTGTTATATTTGCTGCATGCAAACAACAAGTCAGCCATGAAGCCTGCTCTGCTCTGGCATTGACTGCAGAAGCATCATGCATGCTGGGTCTGTTTGGAAGCTGCCAGCAATAGGTGGCGATTTGCATGCAGAGCACTGGCATGATTGATGTACTGGTCCACATCACATCCAGCTCTTTGGAACATGTGACTGCTGTACACAAGCCACCCAAGGTGCCCAGCTGAATATGTTTCACATGCGCTGCAGGCGTGTTGCTGCTGTGGGCAGTCGAACTTCTATGCTGAAGCAGAGTGCTCACCTGTTGGAGCGCTGTTGATGCTTGCATTGACATCAGGCACCAGCTGTGGTTTATCTGCAGCACAACACTGTGCAATCAGCAAACAGCTTGAGTGATGTGTGAAGAAAGTGCAGGCGATAGCTTGGCAGCAGGTCAAGCGGCCTGCAGAGCTTTGTGTGTAGGCCCACTTACTTAACAGCACTAGTGCATCAGAAACCATGACAGGCATCAGTTTTGGGACAGCCCAGGATGACACAGTGCTTGCAGGAATGCACACTAAACAATTTTACTGGAAATCATGTTTTTAATAAAGCAGTAGCAACCTGTCAGAGCAATGCCAAGGCCTGCAGTTCCTCCTGAGCCCAAAGATGCTTTCTGACGCACTGGTCGATGTGGCGAGCTCTGCACACGCACAGGCTCTTGCTGATGACCAGAATCTTCCCCTGACTGCTGCGCTGTCCTGAGACGTGCTGAACCCTTCGGCAACACACTGGCTTTTACGGTAGTCCAAGATGCAGCAAAGGCGCAAACATCAGCTTACGTTGCTATATCTGGTGGGACTGCTATCCCCATAGCCACTGGATCTTGCAGGCTCTAACGTTACAACACCCGCTGGCTGCTCCCAGCCCGACTGCATCATGCAAGGCTGCTCAAAATGGCAAGCAACAGCAGAGGCCGTTGCGTCATTTAAACTTGACAGTCGACAACCTGGTGGTATGTCTCAGGATCATGGACGTGAAGTTGACTGCACAGATTGCCCATGGGGATGACGCTTCGCTGCTTGCACTCTGATGTGACGTGCAGCTGGGTGCAACAGCGTCAGCTTGCCAAGCACGCCTCAGGAAAGCGGCTGTAGCAAGGATGTGGCATGTATAAAGTAACGTGTCTGAACGCGACACAGACTCTCTCAACTAGAAGGTGCGGACAGCAAGGCTTCGTGTCAAGAAATTGCAGAGCTGCAGGTGCGGCGTGATCACTGGCCACTCGAGATGGCGCAAAACAGCTAGATCTTTGGTCAAACTGCATGCTGTACTCACAGTTTGTACTCACAATTTGTACTCATAAAGGGCGTTTCCGCGCAGGTTTCCGCGGCCCCTCTCAGACGCCCTTTCGCCAGACTCTTCAGACCTGATCAAGTGCATAGTGATCAGACTTGCTGGCTGGCTAAAGCATTGTAAATCTCTCTCTCTCTAGGAGTGTACACATGGCAGCGGCAGCAGTAACACAGGGTTTAGGCAGCTGCATGAAGCAGCATTTCAACAAGTATAAGCTGTGTGCATGCGTTGCATGCAGACATGTGTGGCTGATTTCGGCATGATGTCAAACTGGTACACAAACGGGAGAGTAAAAGTCTGCTGCACATCATGATCAAATGTTGAGTATTGATCAAGCTAGTATATCAGTTCAAGTGTTGATCAAGTCAGTATATGCACCAAATCCATGTGCACACGTGCGCCAAACACTGCCTACATGTCTTCCATGCAGTCTCTCAAGAATGTATTGATAGATCTCAACAAACGAATGCATTCAAAATGTATACATAGAATTACTTCTTTCATGAGTGTCTAATGAGTATACAACAGCAGATATCCTTCGGCTTTTAGCAGCAGCTCTGCAGAAGATAAGTAGCCTAAAGCTTCTCTTGTGTGAAATGCAACACAAAGACTTTTGCACAGATCTCACACCATGCCTATGACATGGCGGCAGCACAAAGCAGTGTGTTGCATGTTATCGCTTTGAGCTGCCAAAGCCGCCAAAGCCAAGTGCCAAAGCCATATCATCATCTACCTCATACTCTTCCTCCTCATCTCGCTGCACAAGTCAGACAAGAATGTTAAAATCATATACAATAACGCCTGTTGACCTCAACACAGAGATGGCTCCATGTCACAATTTGCACACCTACCTGACTAACGCATGCTAACAGTGTGCCAATAGTGTAAGAACAGGTGATAACAACAACAGTGGTGCCCATTACCACCAAGCAGGAAGTGTTGAAAACTGTCAGGAGATTCACATGATGGACAAAATGTAGGCAGCACAATTGCGTTGTTGAGGCCACTCTCAGGCCCTGACAGGGCTGTATGTGCAGAATCATTCTGCCAGCAATCAGGCAAAGTGCTTACTCGGCGGTCCCGCTTGCGGTCCTTCTTTCGCTGCCTCTCCCGCTCTTCCTCCTCCTGAGCTTCTAATACCTTCCTGTCAAATCCTGCACATTGGCAAGAACGTTACATACAAAAACATGCTGCACCAGCAACTAGCTTTTACAGAGTCCAGGATTGCAAATCTTTTGGTCCGAACAAGTTTATGCAGAATGCCTGTGGCTGCAAACGCTGATGCTTTTCTACATCAAAAGGAAGGGATTGAATTTATTCAGCTTTGAGCGCATGTGTCTAACAGGCCTAGTTGCACAATTTTACAACGGACTCTGGTGTTTTTGCTGCGTGAATATGCTGAAAGAAAGAAGAAGGCACATACCGTCAAGAACAGAGTCAACAGGCATAGGCTGATCTTTGTCCTTCTTCAACTCCTCGAACTTTTTCCTGACATCATCAGCTGTGCTCTTCTCCACTGTCATAGACATGCCCAGAGCCCTGTTATGGTACTTGCCATTTATGTGGTCCAGATATGACTGTGAATCCCGCAAAATGCATTCACATACATTGCAGTAGTATCCAGCCTGTAACAGAGAAAAGGAGATGATTGCCAATCTCAGGACCATCATCAGTGCATGCCATGACCGCTTGTTATGCAAGGTGTTTTCATTGTTGCAAACGCTTGCTTCACAGACTGAAATAGGTAGACTTGAACTATGACTCAGGAGGCTTCTCCACAAATCAGCTATGGGCAAGCAGACAGTGTGCAGCATATGTGCAACATGCAATAACGTTGGTAGTCCACTGCGGTATAGCACTCATGATATGCAATCCTACCTGCTGATTCAGAGGGGTGCTATTTGTCACAACTTGAGTCTTGCCGAGACGTGATGAAAGGTCCAGCTGATACCCCCGTGGCTTCAGCTTTGCTCTCTCGACAATCAAGCCTTGATGCAAAGGGTCTCGCTCTGCAGTGACATCAAGCTGTCAGGCCCAGCAGCATTGCCAATGCACAAATGTTGATCTTCCTGGGCAGCAAAGTACAAGGGGAAGATTCCAGTAAGCGTGATGTTACCTAGACGTCTCCTCTTCTTGGCATCAAGAGCACTCTCTTCGACATCTTTCTCCTGCAGGCAAATCAACTGTTAACAAGCCAGCTTCACACAGTCACACAGTCAAATAGTGGGAGCAGATGACACCTCAGCACTGAACACGACAAGCCTATAAGTGTCCTTACCTCCTTTTCACGCTTTGCAGCTTTTTCAGCAAAATCTTCTTTGTCCCAGGTGCGTCTAAAGGTGTTGTCTACCCCAGACTTTCCCTTCTTGGCCAACTGCCTGTCAGCCATGCCACCGATCCGGAAACTCTTTGCACCGCTTGCCTCAAACTTTTTCTGGAAGCAGCTTCAGCAGCAACCGTTGTGCGCTGCCGCGATAGAAATCAATATGGATTGAGCAGGTTGCTAAAGTTGTGGTGTCTGCGATGTGTCTTCGCTAGCACGCCTGCTGACTGAAAGCCGATGCTTGTAACAGAAGGCTGTATCGACAATCTGATATGTAATGGAAATCAACATGCACGCGAGACTCGCTCTTGATCAATTTAGCCAACGCTCGCGATATCGCTCCGAAACATTAGGTTTAAAAAAGCCCTAAGTCAGTATGAATGCCAACGTTCACATCTGCTCTTAGGCAGTACCTCAAAAGCAACGCTCAGGTCCCGAGCATAACTGGTTGCCGCTGTTGTCCATACACACAGCTGCCGCTGTCATGACAGGGGCACCGGAAGCTCCGGCAGTCCATACAAACACTGCTGTTACTGAAGATCAAACGGCAGAGTCTGCCGCACCGTCAGCTGAACCGGCCAATGCATCCGCGGCGGAAACTGAGGTCTCTAACGAGCCAGAACAAGAGCCTGAGCCTGTGCAAGAAAAGGCCAAGATTGCTGCCAGTAAGACACAAGCCACTCCCGCCAAGCCGGTGGCAAGCGAAGCGCAGCAGTCCGCTGAACAACCTTCTGGCAGACGAGAACGCAAACAGACAAACTTCTTCCAACCTGAGAAGAAGATCGAAACGGAGAAATTGGAAATTAGAGAGGTAAGCATATAGTCCACTGTGAGTAGCCTGTCACTCATATCTTATAGCAGAGCAAGTTGTACCAGTCTCACTGGCAATCAGATGCACAACCCTTCCTCCTTCTGGCATGCAGAGCATTGCTCATTGCCCGCACTGTTGCGAGCACAATCTCATGCGACATATGTTCATTGGTTGCAGGGCCAAGGCACCAAACTTGGAGATATTCCAAATGGTGAGAGTCATGCCTAGTTGACAACTGTCATCACCTTTGCATCTACTTAATGCACAAGCTAGCATAGTTGCTTGCAGTTGCTTTCCACCTGAGCAAAGTCACAGGCAGAGACGAGCTGCTAGAGGATTTGCATCAGATCCTGTATGCACGCAAGGGAAAGGTACGTTTGCTTCAGCCATCAGCACTTCTAGTGAACATGCTTGCCGCTCACGAACTGCTCAGCACCTGGATTGTAACAACAGTGTTCTGCTTGACCTGCAGCTGTCCACCAGGAAGAAGGACATCCAGGCTTTCTCTGGCTTCACATATGCAAACGATCAGCAGGCAAGTTTGGCATTTTGTGTCTCAACATAACATCAACAACACCCCAGCATTGAAATGCCTACCTAGGACAGCTTCCAATCCAGCAAGGATTTCCCAAGAATCATACATGCAGTCCAGCTTGAGTGTCACACAATGTTCTCCTGTGTTTGCAATTCTACTGTGTTGATAATTCATGCTACCTGCTCCTTGTAGACCATAAGCTAACTGTTGTCACTTTCATGCTGTTTTAAAAGGCAGCAACTACTGGAGCATAGCTTGGTGAAGTAGCCCTTCTGTGCATTGACTCTCAAAGCAGACTGCACAGTTCACCACATCCTGCTCAACACAGACCACAATGCTGCTTCTGCTAGTGCCTATGTACTTTCAGCCAAAATCGTTTTTTGGGTTCCAACACGTTGCAGTTCACAAACACAGGAGGCAGCATTGGAGAGGACTAAGGCAAAGCTTGTTGACTCGAGCAGCAAGTTGCCCTTGAAATCATAGGAACAACAAGTCACCATGCTGTAGACTTGACAAGATGGTGTGTGTGTGTGTGTGTGTGTGTGTGTGCGCGCGCGCATGTGTAATATAGTGTATGTGTGTGTAACAGGAGGCAGAGCTGGAGAAAGCCAAGGGGCTGCTGTCACGCTTCAAGAACGACCACATGACTCGCCTGCTGGACCTGCTGGACATCCCTCGCACTGACCTCAAAGACAAGGTGTGCACCCCCCTGCAACTGCAAATCCCACACCATTCCACTTTCAACACCCCACACCACCCCACTTGCAACCCCACACCACCATACTTGTAACCCCAACACCACTCCACCTGCAGCTGTGTATTGCAGCTGAGCATGCATGAAGCCTTGCCAATCATTTCTCATCTCAAGCATGCAAAAAGCAGTGTTCAAAGACACCATGTAGCCCAACATGCACTGTGTGTCCAACTTAGTTGGCCATTCCCATATACTTGCTTCATTTTGGAACGTGTGGACCAGCATACATGTACAGCTGACATTGACTTGCATCAGACCTGCCTCTGCCTATGCTGTGCACCTTTCAAATGAGCAAGTAGAGCAGGCAGTCATCAGCTGAATGTGAAGCTGGCTGGCAGACAGCTCTCGACACTCCATGTTTTTCCAAAACCTTTGTGCAATGCCACCAAACTGCACTCTTGATCAAGCACTCATGAACTGATAAGTGACAGGCAGACTTCTGCTCAGCTTTTGCTGCTCTTTTAGCAATTGCCTTGTTTACATTCTTTTTTACTACCTCAAAGGTTTCCGGCTTCTTTTCATCAGAGATACCAGGTTAGGATACAAGAAAAGGGATTGATATGGTTGTTGGCACACAGGAGGCTAAGGTTGAGAAGGTGCTTCACTTCCTGAAGGCGCCCTCCAAGTTGTCAGACAAAGACCTTGCAGCCAAGGTGTGTGCTCATTATTCACTTTAACCTATATTCAGACTGCTTTGGACAAACGAGACGTGTCCTGCACGTATCTAGCTCATCATGAGCTGGAAAGCGTTGTTATTATTATTATTATTATTAACCTATACTCACATCCAAACATTGTGCGTTTTGTCATTAAGCTGTGCCTGTGTTCATCTTTCTGGCTGTCGTACCCGCTCACCTTCTGGCCTGACAGGACCTTCACTCCATCTAGGGTCAGGCTTCGAGACCCTCAATTTGTAGGGTTATGGCTTAGGGTTCAGGACTTGTAGTCCATGTAAGATTAGGATCTTGACCCTTGCAGGGTTGTCCCCTAGGGTTCAGGACCTGCAGTCCATGCCAGGACCTGTCCCTACCTTAATAATCAATTCTCATGTCAGTTTGCAGAGTGCATTAGATATGCGGTAGCACATGTGATACAGATTGCTGGAAGGTCTTGTCTGATGCATCCCATACATATATTCCAGAACATGGTGCACCATGCAGCTGCTTTATCATTCCCATACATCTTCTTCAGCAGATGGTGCACCATGCAGCTGCTTCATAATTCCCAGCTGAAACTTGCGCTCAGTGTGTTGTGCTGACTGTACCTGACTGCTGTGTGCGTGTGTGTGCGTGTGCAGGAAGCTGACAAGAAGGCAGCTGCAGCGCGCAAGAGGCAGAGGAAGGAAAAGGAAAAGGAGGCTAAGCCAAAGCGCGCCAAGGTCTGCTCTGCATCGGGTGTAGTTCTCAATAATTTGCTGCATACATTTTTACAAGGGCAGCAAGTCTCTTGCAACATGCATATCAGCTACATGTAGCTCATGAGTGCTGATCACTGTGATGCCATGAATGCTGTCACTGTCATGGCTCCATACAACATGGCTGTGTATATTAGCTCTGGGCTGCCGCCTTAGGAGACTTCCTGTATGACCACTGAAAGCGTGAATTTTTCTTCTCCTTTCAACATGCATATTGGTGGACGTGCATCCGTCATTCAGGACAGTCAGTTTCATAACCTTTGGGCACAGCCAGGATGTAGCAACAGTTGCCAATGTTAAAACAGCCGCAAGTAATGCTCTCTAGCATCATGATAGTCGCCGTACGTGCTTACACTTGCTGGTTGCTTTTGTCATATTGTCCTGAATTGCAGCATTTCCTATGGTTTTTTTCCATGCATCCTGTACTTTGTTGTTAGAGACCTTTCGTGATTTTGTCTTTATTTTCTCCGGGAATGAAGACAAGACACTTGTGGGGGGTGGGAGGTTTTCTGAAAGCAAACCCAAAAGCTCCTCAGGATACAATATGATCCTCAGCTGCATACGCAACAGACCGTGACTCTCCCCTGTGTGCCTGATGAAGAAGTCAAAGGAGTCAAAGGCAGAGGGAGAGGAGGAAGAGGACAAGGAAGAAGAGGAACAGGCAAATGGTGCAGCAGCAGCAGCTGAGGCCAAAGAAGATGACGAAGCCGATGAGAAGCCGTTGCAAGCCATGGTGAGTTGCTGAGACTCAAGTTATCTTCTGCTGAGTTGCTGTTCCGCGTTTCGACGTGGACAGAAAAGAATACAAAAGACTACGCCTTTCGGCGTCAATTTGAGGACAAGCCAAGTATTATATTGGGCTGCCCAGGTGCTTTTCAATGTGCAGTATAGCTGTCACAGCAGGGCTGCTGTTTGGCAAGAAATGTAGCGTCCATGAACACAATCTATGCACACACAGATGCAGAAGTCAGCTTTGAGTCACTCACCACAAGGCGCTGCTGATTCAGTCAGTTGCCAGTGCATTTGTTGAACACATCTCTTCCTCTGAGCTTGTGCATGCACACTCCTGAGCAGCTCCGTGTGGAACATCGTCAGCTGCTTATTCTCTGCAGTTGCTTATCCTGTGCAGTGAAGATTGTATGCTTGCCCTGAGCTTTGAGCAGACGATGTGGCAAGCACGCAAATGGGTTAAGAGAGACTTGCAGGTGCATTTCAACAATGTGGCGTCACTCCACACCTCAACAAGCGAGCCAAACAAGCTGTTAATAGAAATGTTGCAGTTGCACATCGTGAATGTGTGTGACAGGTGCCGAGAATGCACCTCATGCGTACACAGATGCATGACAGCAAGAGTTGGTGAAATCCTCAAAGAAGTGCATCAGTACACTCAGGGCATGTGCATGCCAGACTGAAGTCATGCAGGTGCCAACCCATACCTGCTGCCAGATATGCCTCAAGAAATCGCAGGTTTCAACTTCAGGGTTCAATCCTACTTGGATCACTGACAGCTTTAGACCTGTTTTACCAGAAAGGAGCTTTGACGCGACTCCTTTTCTGGGTTAGTTTTCCCAAAGGCACCATTGCTGCAGTTTGCCCAGCAAAGGAGAACCAGGCCAGGAGAACAAAACAAAGACCAGTCTGTACATGTGTCTGTACTTTCACAAGCAGACTGAATGGATGATGGCTTGACAGGTGCCAAAGAAGAAAAAGTTGCCAAGCGAGAAGACACTTCAGCAGGAGATAGTGCAGACGCTGAGTGGAGTGAACGTGCTGGAGTTCAACATCAAGATGCTCATGCAGCACCTCAGTAAGCCTCGCATCCCCCTCTACAAGGCTTGCCTTCTGCCTTTCACCTGGCCCTCCACCAGGAAGCACTCCCTTCAACCTGTCCCTTCAATCTGTCCCTTCAATCTGTCTTTTCACTCATGTCCCTTTGGTCCTGGTCATGACCATGCTCATTTGTGGTCAAGTCCATGGTCATGTGATTGTCATGAGGTGATCTGTCCCTGCTCATGATCATGGTCAGGTCCTCAACTCTCCTGCACACCTTTTGCCAGTGTGCTTCCTGTCATGTGGCATAGCTGCATTGCAGCCTGTGTCATCACACGCATGGTAGCTGAGCATGAGCTTGATGAAAGGGTGGCAAGTAAAATGGTGGAGTAGCTTGGTCATGCTTGCAAAATTAGGGTCGCCCAAATGCTCTGCTGATTCTAGTTTGTATCAAGGTGTGCACAGCTTTGTGAGATTGGAATGTGCTGCTGTGGTTTGGTAGCTGCAAATGAACTTGATAGACATGCTGCTCAGCCTGAGGAGTGGAGTCTGCAACACTGTTACATACCTTTGTGGCCTGGCCTGCATAATCTTGGTCAGATGTAGACCTTTGGCGTGAGCAAGTGCCTTCAGGCTTATGGAGTCAACATCATGCAGATCAGGAGTTATGTGTTACAAACTGCATTGATGGCACTTGTGATTCACATATGTTCACTGTTCAGAAGATTTATGTCTGAGATAGGGAGCTGGGGTGTGCAGATGAGAAGTATGATGTTGACTTGGCAGAGAAGAAGCCGTTCATCAAGGCTGTTGCCATTGGCTACTGCCAACAGAAGCCTGCTCGTGCAGAAGAGGAGGAACAGGAGTAGTGCAGCAGTAAGTCACCACGCTTTTGCACCATTGACCAGCTGCTCCTGTGTTGCTTACAACAAGATCTCGATGCCATTGTTAGTTGCGCATGCGCAGCCCGTATTTCATTTCGGTGACTGGTCAAGCAGCAGCCAGTTCATCTTGCTGGTCTGTCGGCTCATCTCACACATGAACATGGCATGCTTCTGTTCTCTTCTTGTATGCTGAGGCTCTATGCTTGTGTGTGGCAGGAGCAACAACGTGAGTCGTTCCGGGAGCACGGCACTGATCATGCTACATTGCAGACCTGAAGACACAATTTTGGGTGTGTTGCAATGGCGATTGATGCTCATTTGACTGACCCCCCTTATTTCTGACTTGTCTTGGACTAGTTGACTGGACATCATGACTGAAAAGCAATGAAGTGCATGATTGCACATGTGCGAAGATTTTGACTGGAGAGAGACGTAGTAGTTGTAAAACCTGTCCTGACAACATGACACATCATCCTGCAACTAAGTCGTGCTCAGCGGCTGAAAAGCCAATATTTTTGACATCTGCAGAATAGAGACACATGATGCATGTCAAGCTTACATGCATAAGCGCATATACCCTGCGCTACGGATGCATGCAACGATTTGCATTTCAAGTGTGGTGTATTTCACAGCACACCACGAAGAAACAGACACAGTAATCATGGACCAGTAAAAAGCACTATGATCTACACTGAACACTGCAGGTGTCCTACAGTTTCAGCAACCTGTGTCACTGCTGTCGATTGCTTGAAGTCTATATTCAGCCACGTTGTGACAGGCATGTTGTACTGCATGAATAAGGGCATCATCAGCCTATAAACTCTAATGAAAGTGTCCTTTTCTGCATCTTTGTGCAAGAGACCTAGGTGGAAAAGTAGAGTCCGATGATGATGGCTGCAGTAGTGAACAGCAATAGTGATGTCTCTGATTTAGCATACAATGATGGTGGCCGTTACTGCGCTCAGTCTCAAATCTGACCAGACTGACTGAGTCAGTTGGTACCTTATCAGGGCCATGCCTTGCCCTTTCTCTTGTTTGCTGAACAAAGAATTTGTCAAACGCTGCTGGGACACTTCACATGCAAATCTAATGTTTCCGCTTGTTTTTCTTCTTGAAACTTTTGGCTTTGCTCAGCTTAGTGTTCGACTTCTGAAAGGCTATATTCAAAGGATTTCTAGGTTTCTGACCTTTCTTTTGCGCCTTCTTGCCTTTGAACTTGAGCTTGCGATCATGCCTGCAGCAAAGCTTGGCAGTAGGGCACAAAACGTTTTGCAACTTGCATCTACATGTGACAAGCATGCTCTTCATCCCTTGTAAGGCACATACACAGTGATCAATGCACACTGTTCAGCACCATGCAGCTAAACAAATATTCTGCAACTGGTCACACACTCAACGACAAAATGACTCTACGTCAGATGTGACAACAGACATTACAGACTGCAGCATCTTACTTTGAGTCGCTTCCTGTGTCCACGTCCATTGCCATGCCAGCAACAGCAGCTTCACTGCCAGCAGCCGCAGGTTGTTCATCCACAGTCATGTTTTCACCTCTCAGGGCGTCCCTCTGCGCAGCAACAGCTCAGTGTGTAAGTTCAGCAGGTGATATCATGCTGCCGGTTTATGCGCAGAGTCGGTAGGCATCGCCTGAGCCACAAAGCAGAAGTTTCCTTGCCTGTTCATGAGCTTGCTGCCCACTGGCGACTGCTTCTGCCTGGGAGGCCTGTCTGCGAGCTTCGTTCTCAAGAAACAAAGGGCTCTGCTCGACCTGTGCCCTGGAGGGTATAACGGACTTTGTCAGTGCATGAGTGTTGGCTTCACGCCGGCCATAAGATCAGCAAGCAACAAAGTGGTCGTACTTTTTGATATTACGAAAAGCCTTTTTGCTTTTACTTCTCGCACTCTTCGCCATGACTGGAAAATACAACTGTAAGCGATATCTCGTACTACAAGTCTGTTCGACTGACGCAGTTCTCGTCTAGCAGCAGCCTCAACGCAACTACAAAATTGAAGCATACTATGTTACGGTTGCGTATGTGTGAAGTGATCATTTACGGTGCACCTTGCAGCAATCGACACATCTGCCAGCACATCTGCTGAGCAAATACCGCTTAGAGTCGTCAACATTTCTGTCTGCAAGGAGGCTGACCAGATGAGTTGAACGTACGAAAGTTGTTTACGATCCAATTCTAATATTCAATGTCAAGTGTACCAAAAATGCAGTCAAGGAGAAACTGTATATCACAACACTCAGTGACTGCCTGAATTATTTCCGACGAAACATGGACGTCTTGATCTTTTTTTCATTTGCTCATGCCATTGTGCTGAAGGGCAAGTCATCCTGCTGTACTATACATCACTTGGGTAACGCTCACAATTCTGCCACATACAATTCAATTGAAAAGCGCATCAAGCCCATAAAACACCCAGCGAGAGCTGTCTGATGATAATCTGTGGACACATCTGATCACAAACAACAGAACCGTCTTGAGCTTGCATAAGACTTGCACCAACTGCCAAAAACTGACAAAGCAGCAGACCACTAAGACATCTCCACATAGAGACAATGTGACTGGGAAAATCGCTTGCTTTCCAGTTTGTAGCCTGACCTATCTGGTGCATCCCAACCACAATTATGTGAAACCTCACTGCTTGCTGCCAGCTTTGCCTGGTAACCAAAGACTAGCTGCCACTCCACCTGCCAAAGTGGTTACCACAACGCCCAGGCTTGTTATTGTTGGCACATGATACCCTCCAAAATCTGCTACCATCTTTGCCCCAATGAACCCCAAAACCAGCGCCACAGCCTTGTCCAAGTACTTAAGCTCGCTCATGATCGTATTGACAAAGCCATACAAAGCCCGCAGACTCAGAATGGCAAACATGTTGGAGGAATATACAATGAATGGGTCGGTTGTGATGCCAAAGACCTGCAGCATTGGAAGGGAATGTCAATGACTGATGAATGGTCATAAGTGTCTTTGCATCAAGATTGTCATTGCACATAAATTGCACGCAGCTGAAGAAGACCCAGGTGACATGCTTTGGGGGGTGGCACTTGCAGCTTTGTCCTTAGGCAGACACAGTTGTGCAAATTCAATGCAACTGCATCAGGCAAAGCACCAGGCATTCAAGGCGCCACCCTGATTCATGAAGGGCCTGGATTGGAGGACCCTGCAGTATTGCTAGTCCTGCCAAGCAACAATTGAACAACTGACAACAGACAGGCCAGTGCCGCTTGAGCCATGACAACAGCGTTCAGCAGTGGCAGCTAGATGGCTTGACCCCAAACAAGACATGGCAACACCAAGTGAACACCAGACTGATCACACTGATCACAGTGCAGAGCTTGCTGGCAGAAAGGTTGCAGAGCAGCATTCACTTACCGCAGGAATGCTGTCCACAGCAAAGACAACATCACTGAGCTCTACCACAGCCAGGACTAGCAGCAGAGGAGTGGCAACCCTCTTGCCGTTTTGCATAGTGAAGAACGATGCTCCGTCGTATGTCTCACTTACAGGTATGAGGCGCCTGCAGATGAAGAAGGAAATGAGGCGGCAGACAATGATCCGCCATACACTGTACAAGAAGCGCATGGCATGCTCTCGATGGTTTTTATGGCTTGCATGGCTGAGATGAAGCAACTTCAGAGGCGTGCATAGGCACAGCAACCTTGCAGTAAGGAGTGCTGCTTACTGCAATTCTGCTTGCAACAAAACGTTGGATTAGCCTTGATGCATGTCAAGAGCACTGCACTGCTTGACATGAGCCTTGCAATGATGCGGCCGAGGGCCCAATGTGCCTCATTAGCAGAAACAAGCAAACATCCAGCTGCAGTGCTACCTTTGCAATAGGCAAGAGTGCAAGCACATGCCCACCTGCAAAGCTTGACAATGCCGTTGTCTGATAGATCCTCATCATCAGCATCATCGCTGTCACCAGATGCTAAAAGCTTGTACGAGCTGAACAGCAGTATCCCAGCAAACAGCAGCAGCACAGGCTTCCAGCTGTCTATGAGTTCGCTGCCCAATAAGATCATGACAAGGCGTAGAACAGCCGCTGTGCCGATGCCATACTTCAGAACCTGCGCACACGCACACTCATGCTGAACACAAAAGGGCATCTTGCACAGTACTTCAGCACATTGCGGCATAGGTTAGGCCACAGAGGCTACAGAAGTTAGGCCACAGAGGCTACATAGGTTAGGCCACAGAGGCTACGTAGGTATAGCATGAGGCAGTGAACAATCAGTGGTAATGCACACCTGCACATACACTTGCATGGGATTGAGTGGTTGCTCAAGCAGATGAAGCAAGGACCGCAGCCAAACCAGGTGTGCGGCTACATATTAAAGTCAGACAGTGCAAGCTTGTTGCTGACAAGCAGGAACCCAATTGCCTTTCCAGCTGCTTATTAGTAATGCTGTTGAGCACATAGATTGAACTGCCGCAGCAGGTCTGCATGCAATGCAGGACATGCAGCATGCGCAGCTCGTGTGGCACTGCAAAATGCTAAGTTGGCATTTGCAGTACCTTATCCTGATCAGCTTTCGGCGCTCGAAAGTATCTGAAGACAAGAATGAAGACAAACAAGTTGTCAACTGACAAGCTCTGCTCCAATAGATACCCAGCAAAGAACTCCTGGGCCTTCTCAACCCCAAGAGTATTCCAAATGCCAACCCCAAACATCAAAGCTGCTCCTACAAAAGCTGCAACAACTTCACCCCTGCTCTCTGCTTCTGAGGTGGAGGCCTGCAAGCGTGACAGTCTCACTATCAGACAGAGAAAAGGCGTGTTACACGCCGTGTGTGGAAATGAGTGTTGATGTGGGTGCTGGTGCTGTTGAATAGCTTTCAAGATGGCCAGGTACTTTGAGCTCACCTCAAGCTGTTCAAGGGTGTTCTCCTCCCTTTTCTGGATGCCCATCTGTTCGATTTGTGATCTGAGGTCGTCATCTATTTTGAAGTCTATTTCATCGTCTATGCTGTCCAGAGAGCCATGAGACGCGGTAGAAAAGCCGGCCTGAAGGTGGCACATAGAGAAATCAAAAACAAGGTCTGATGGGTGGGGAACGTCACCAACGATGTGGGTCACACCTGAACGGGCTGTGTTCTGCGAATTGGCTGCGACCGCGAAGTTTTCAGATGCTTTTGATGCTTTTGTTCGAGGTGGGGTGCTGTAAGCTTTCTTGTGGACAAGCTGTGTGAGCCAGTAGTGCTGGACGGATGCTTAAGGAAAGCGCGGCCTTGCATGGTCCCTGCCTGGCACTCAAAATGTCATTCAGCTAGGTTGAGGTCTGCAGGTCTGAACACCAGGGACGTGCTGGCAGGCACACAGAGTAGAGTCTGCTGCAGTGTCTGTGCGGTAGTGTGGTCGTTGAGCCGAGTCAGATTCCTGGTTCAATCCAATTGGGACGATCGTCTCGTCAGGCTGGCATTTATGTAAGGTCTGGAAAACGCGGTTGCCTTTGCGGCTTTCTCCTCCTCGTGAGGTTAGCAGCCAAAGCTCTCTTGCAAGTTGCCGTAGCGCTGTTGGTTTGAGAGTGAGTTGTGCCAGATTTGACGAAGGTTTGGGACACCCGCGGGCCTTTTTCGATCGTTAGCTGCTCAAAACCTGAACTCGTCATGTGAAGGCTCTCGGAACTCAACATGCCAGGTGAGACAAATCACAAGGGACAACACGTCAGACCGTTTATTTGCCCTGCAGTTTGCTTTGCCTCCTGCAGCTGAAGCTGAACACATGGTCTTTCCCCCTTTTCCTCCTGCACTCTTGCTGACAATGCAATTGATGCCATGCAGCCAAGGGTAGTAAACGAGGTCGCAAAACCAGATCTGGGTCGCATCCTACAGCCTCCACCCAAGCAGTCAAAGTAGTGCCACAGCCAGCATCTCACAAGCCAGTCGACTATTCTAAGTTTGATAACTTGACTGATTCTGATGAGGACGAGTCACCCGATACAGCGTTCACCCCTTCCCAACTGGGTCTCCCAGAATGGGACCAAACCAGGACAGAAAGCTGTGATTGTGAGAACTGCCGGGCAAAAGCAGAGGCTGCAGAAAGGGCCGCATCCAGCATGGCAAAATTCCAGAGCAGCAGCAGAGCATCTATTCCGCAGACTCCTGGATCGCCAGGAACATTTGACTGGGGCAAAGCTTTGGGTGCCTCAGCTAAGGCCAAGATTGCAGAGGGCAAAGCAACTCGCACTCACGGTCTAGATGAGAACACTTATCGTTTTGGAGCTGAAAGTGGCGAACATGGTTCTCATAGTGCAATGAATGGCCACTCATCCTCAGCCAATGGTCACTCAAGCACAGGAAGGCAGTCCAGTCAAGGCACGTCATCAAGTAGCAATGGAAACACTGATCTTGCTTTGTCTCCTACTCGTGCATCAGCAGCCCGCCTTGCACTGCATGAAGAGTTTGCTCGTACTTATCTCACCAAAGAGGGTTTTTCACACAATGTCGTTTGCAATGTTTTGGATCGCCTGGAACTCTTCAAAAACTCTGGGTCTGGCGAGTCACCTGATGAGGCTTGTGTTCGCATCTTTTCTGAACTGAGAATCCCTTTTGACCGGCATGCAATGACCAAATACATTGCCAATCCACCTAGTGAAAGTAGTACAGGGAAGAAGAAGCAGGCCAGCCCTAAGCTGCCGCCACGTGGCCCTAGCAACTCAAGGAGTAAGCATGCCACCAAGCCAGATCCAGATGCTTTCAAGGCAGCACTTGCAAAGCATGGGTTCACAGGTGGGTTGTTGTGCATCCTCTGTTTGCCCCTTGTTCATGCAATCCACAAAGCAATCAACCACTTTTGCCACGGTCTGCATCAGCTGCATCAAAGATACTACCACACCCTTTGTTCCAGATCATGTTGCACAAGTGCTGTCCAGTCAAATACTTTCTGAGGTTCTTTTTTAGCGCACACTCCTAGCTGGCTTGTCCGTGTGTCTACGCTCTTGCTCTTTGTTTGCTCAAAGGTGCATAACCAAATCATGGCCTGGGCTGCACTTGTGTCCAGGCCATGATGACCACAATACCTGACTGGGTAAAGGACTGGAAAGTTGAGAAACACAAACAAGTGGGTGTCATGCAGGAAGCGTGACACCGCTGTCGCCGGCAGCGCATAATTATATGCAAACAGGTTCATGGTATGACACTCCTGACGATGATGGTTATGTGGACAGCGATGAATCCGCTCCGCCCTCTGATGATGAAGACCTTGATGATGACGATGAGTTGCCTCCATGTATGTGCTTCCAGGATTTGCATTAATAACAGTAATTTCGCTTTTTAGCTCATGATGAGCTAGTTACATGCAGGACAAGTCTTGTCTTGTCTCTCTGCACCGCGTATGGACTGTCAGTTTTCACTATCGCAAACAGCACTGCTCCTGTGCAGGGTGCCTGCTTGCTGTGATGTGGCTGCACTCTGACTGGCAGCAGTTGCTTTGTTGCATCTGCAGGCACGCTTTGCATGCCTAACGAAATTCTTACAACCATGCTGTGTATTCTGGACAGCCTGTCTGCAGAAATTTAGGCTAGCTTTTGCACACAAAGCAATCTGACCCTGAGAAGACTGTGCTGCAAGCGTGAGCATGTGGTTCACTGTGCAGTGGTGGATTTCCCCACTCCTAGATTCCCATCTGCCAAAGCTGCTGCCAGCAGCACCTCTTACTCTTCTTCTCGACCACCAGCAGCAGCCCCAAAGCAGCCTGCTGCAAAACCTGCTACAGCAAAAGCACCAGCAGCCTCAAAGGCATCTGCTGCAAAGGCATCTGTTAGCAAGCCAGCGCCGAAAGTCCAGGTTGTGGATACGGTATCAGATGATGATAGCGACGAAGACGACATGCCAAGCTTAGTCACAAGCGATGAGTCAGATCAGGAGCAAAGTCAAGAACGGCCTGCTAAAAGGATGCCGCCAGCTTCTAGGGATCCATCAGAGGGCAAAGTCAGCCCTGCTGGAGCTGCAAAGGGCAAGCAGGTGCCTTTGGATGCTTCAGCAAAGGGCAAGGCAGCCCCTTCTGCTTCCTCGGGGAAAGGCAAGCCAGTGCCCTCTGCTGTTGTAAAGGGCAAGCCTGCGCCTTCTGCAGTTCCCACAGAAGGCAAGCAGCCCTCTGTCAGTACACATGAGGAGCCTATGTTCAAGCCAGTCAGCAGGGGGTACCTGGCTGAGCAAAGTGCTAGATGGGCAGCATCCCAAGGGCAACCCAGCTCAGCTGAAAGGAAAACCAGTGGGAGCCCCCTTCCAAAGGGTGCCAGCAGCAGCAGTGAGCAAAAGCAAACAGCCTCAGGCACTGACTTCAGCTTTGACAGGGCAATTTCTGGTGGCAGCAAGGGCACTTTCAAGCAGACCCAGCCCACTGCGGCTAGCGCTCAGTTGCTTGGAAAGCATGCTGACAGCTTTGTCCATTACGAATATGACTCATCTGGGGTGACTTCAGAAGACGAGGTACTACCGGATCCTGACCTATCAGTCTGTACGGTGTAGAGTGTCTGTGCGTGTCTGCAGTCATTGTGTCTGTTGCTCTGGGCGCAAGCTCTGGTCTTGCAATTTCTGTACTGTAAATAAACTGGAGTGCATATACTGTTGAGCATGAGCTTTATGGTCAGTTGGTTGCATGAAGTATTCGTGCAGGCTCACATGCTTGCACGTGTCTGCTGAGTCAGCAGTCTGAGTAATCAAACTCGGCATGACTGCTGGCATAATTCAATGATGATGCTCCAGCTGTGCGTGTGACTTCAATCCACAGATGTGTTGCCCACTGCCAGCTGAAGTCTGCATGATCCTGTTGTAAAACCAGGACCAAACCCAATGTCATGCTGAAGGCACTCGCAGCTGATCTTTCCTAATCATGCAGAAGTGCTGTTGTCCCTTGCTGCTGGTATTCATCTGATCATTCACCGCGACAGTCTTTCAAAGCCCCAAAGTGTTATTTGGCTCAGGTTTCTCGCGCTGCCCAAAAAAATGTCGTTATGGTGTATTTCAACACTTCTAGATATGGTCTTCTTGTATTGCTGACTCATGTTTGCTGTCTGGCAGTTGCCGCCACTTGAGCCACAGAGCAGCCAAGACTCAGCATCAGCATTTGAGCAGGCCACATGGCTAGAAGCAGAAGAGCGGGGGCGTAATGCTGGTGCTTCCACCTTTTATTGCAACCCTCCAACACATGTGGAGACGCCAGAGGAGCGCCTGGCCAAAGAACGTGCTGCAGAGGCTGCCATGAAGCAGCTGCTAGGTAAGGATGAGTCATCACCTGGTCATATGTGCTGGCTATGTTGATGTGGCTATACAGAACCTGGGCTTGCATTTGACACAAAGCAGGCTATATAGAACCTGGGCTTGAATTAGACACACAGCAAAGTTTGGCCAATCAGCAGGCTGGCACAAAACAGCTGCTGGGTGGGGAATGCAGTCATTGCTGGGTAGGGAATGCAGTCACTCCTGTGATTGGCTGTACTGATCTGGTGGCACATAGTTGGAATTGAAGGTTTGACAGAACAGTAGTGTCGTGGCCAGAAAGCGTGCTGCAGATGCTGTTGTGAACTAGCTGCCCCGCAAGGACCATAGGCATTTTCAAATCATACGTGGCGGCTGTGTTGATTCTACAATCTAAAGGGGGTCAAAGTTAAATACTGCAGATGCAGCGGCTACTTTATGTCAGCATCTGCAGTGTTCAACTTTAACCCCCTCTACATTGTAGACTTAACACAGCCGCCACATATGATTTGGAAATGAGAGTAGCTGCTGGGTGACTTTGCCACTAAGTATACTTAGGGTGGCTATGCTATGCAGTCTCTCAAGTTTGATAAGTTTGTGCCAGTCAGAGGTGTGCTGGGATATATGCATACACACAGCACTGGTCACAAGACCTTTTGCACTCGATTGCAAGCATGTTGTCTGGCTTAGCAGATTCTGGTGGACACAGACAGACACACACCAGAAGTAACTTGCAACCTGGTTATATGTGCAGCTGGCACACATTAACAGCTTTCAAGCCTCTTCTGCCGTGTGTCCATCTGTGTCCCACTCAAATTTGCTAAGCCAGACAGCGTTTCTCAAAGCTGCAAGGCTTTCTATAGTGTTGCTTTCTTGTCTTGCCTGCATCAGACTCGTGTGTGTTGGTGCAGAGGAAGAGGAGCAGGAGAAGGCACAGGCTGCTGTCAAAGCGGAGAAGGCGAAGAAGGAGAAGCAGAGGAGCAAGAAAGCCAAGCAAAAGGTAACAGTGAATGGCATATGGCAAGAAGTGTACACTATCAGGTCACTATCTTGGCTCTCTGAGGCAACTAAGGGGAAGTATGCTAATTCAGCAAACCCAACAGCAGCAGAATGTAGAAGGTAGCACTGGCATGTGATCTGATATTCTACATTCTGCTGCTGTTGGGTTTGCTGAATTAGCATACTTTCCCTTGTTCTTCTCAGAGAGCCAAGAGGAAACAAGAACCTTACATTATTGTCCAGCTCACACCATTATTTAGAACCATATTTGCAATCACCTGGCATGCCTGGGCTATTAGGAGTTTTTTACGCTCAAGAATAGCTCAATAGCGTGGCTGTTTGTTATACAGAGGTAGGTCGCTGCTGTTGTGTTTGCCTGTCAATGTGTCAATGTAGGCAGGCAGTGAAGATTGCTGACGTGATTGTCACAGGCAAACAGCCTTTGTGTGTAAAGCCCTGCATCTAACACAATTCTTGCGTGTGGAAATCTGACTTTGCTGGATGTTGCTGAAGATTCACACATGTGAACATAGCTTATTGGAGCAACAATGATATGCAGCACATGGAGTGTTTGTAATGTGCAGGCGAAGAAGAAGGCGCAGCAGGAGGCAGCAGCCAAACGCACAGGTGGCAAGGCTGGCCAGGCCAAGCCTGCCCCCCCCTCCAAGACCCCCCAGGCCCTCTCATCAGACTCAAGCGACAGTGACGCTGAAGAGGAAGAGGAGCACAGCGTCTTGCAGCAGGACAGCAGATTTGCCTCCCTTATGTCTGAGATTACCCCTGCTGTTGGGGTAGAGGGGTCAGACAAGGAGGTGGCAGGAGGTCCGCAGCCAGAGCAGGCAGGGTCTTCGGCAGATGGTACTGCTGCAGAGTCATATGGTGCTGACTCAGACAATGAAGTAGAAGCAGGGCACGAAGGTCAGCATGCGTTACTGCTCAGTGCCACGGACATCACAGAATTGTCTGCAGACTGTTCTGTGTTGCTTAGCTGAGCTGTGCCCTGTCTAAGCAGAAGGTTGTACTGGGAATGATTGCTTTCTGTTGATTTGCGCATAAGAAAGTTGCAAGCTTGGATTGACTTTCTGTCAATCTTGTCAAGTCAGGTTGCTGCTGTGAGTATCGCTTAAATTTGTTGATGTTTGTACTACACAGCATATTCAGCCTACTTGGACGACTTGTCACCAATCTACACTGGCATTGTTGTATCATCCTTTCTCTTTGTCATTGTGTTCAGTATACTTGCTTACAGCTGAGTGTTTGTTGACGCTCATTTTGCCAGACCCCTACTGCCAAAAAACACACAAGCAGCTTTCACAACACACCTGCCTGACATGGTATCTGTCTGTGGTATGTGCAGATAGCCTGATGATGCAGTATGGGGGCGCCTTTGCTCTTCTTCAGAACATGGGCAAGGGTCCCTCATCAGAGAAGAGCCACAGCTCCCAGGTGAACACTTGCCCCCCACCCCCCCTCCCCACCCCCCTGATCACAGCTTCCGCACCCTACTTATGCTGTGTGTCCCTGCATTTTGGCGGTGCTATGTGTCTCTGCATTTTAGATGTGCTGCATTTCAGATGTGCTGTGTGTTTCTGCACTGCACTTGTGCTGTGTGTCGCTGCGCCCTACTTGTGCTGTGTGTCTGCACTTTACTGGTGCTGTGTGTCTCTGCATCTTGGTTGTGCTGTGTGTCTCTGCACCCTACTTATGCTGTGTGTTTCTGCATCTTGGTTGTGCTATGCATCTTTGCACTTGCATGCATGCCTGCTGTGCCTGAGGCTGCAGGTAAGTCCAGCTGCTGTGCTTTGATTACAGGTTACAGATAACCCCACTTGCTGTGATATAAGACTATAGGCAATTCCAGCTGCTGAGACTCCTTCTTGACGCCTTTGTTTATCATGTGTGCAATATGCTGTGAGATGCAAGCATGCATGCATCCCCACTTTTGAAACCTTTGAAAGAATGCTTGAAATGTAAGAGCCAGATGGCAGACTGCAGAAACACACCAGACCCTTTGCCATGAGACATCTCCAACAAAAGCAAAGACATGCAAATCAAAACTCATGCACTTGACAGACTTCACGTCCTGATCTGGTGCACTACCATGCTGGGATGCATGCACAAGCACACATCCTCTTCCGCTGGTAGCCCTGTCTGAACACAAACATCAGCGCCTGTAGCCAAACATCTGACTTTGCAGATGTCTGTCTCGCTCTGTACACGTTATTACAATCAGGTTTGTGTGGTGCAGGACACACAGTCTTCTTCACAGGCCCCAGCGGTACCCGTGCTGAAGCCTGGGAAGTCACCCCTGCGCTGGTCCAACACCAACCCTCAGGTGCGACCCACCTTTGTATACACACACAGCAGGACCATAGACTCAAAGCTCTTTATGGAGATGCTCTTCTTAGCAGTGGCCACCTTTCACACGGAGACACTGACTGTCATGCCACATCTGTGATTCACAGCAATCTTTGAATGCTGGAACATTGAGCTTGCAGAACAAAAAGGCTGCACAGCTCTATAAGTTGTTCGGCTGCTTCCATGAGGCGAGAGAGGTCCATGCACTTCACACCTGCTTGACTCAGGCTGTCATGGTCATGGCTCATGCTGTAAGCAGTTCCTGAAACATCACCCGCTTTGGTCGCAGATGACTAGTCAGCATGCAAGTCTGTCCTTGTTCTCACTCCTGTCTCAGTTTGTGCCTTTCTTTGACAGGCTCAAAGGTCTGGATCAGATGGTTTAGCACCATCTCTGGGAATCCGACCTGGGATGCAGCCAGGCTTTCAAGCGCCCTCTGGTGGAGTTGGGCCACCGCAAGCTGCAGTTAGGCCACTGCTGCCGGCAGGGGTTAGGCCACTGCTGCCAGCAGGGGTTAGGCCACAGGAGCAGGCAGGTGCAGAGCACAGGCAGTCTCCTGCTGGACCAGATTCAGACTCACAGCTTTCTCAGGTGAGCTGGCTTCATCAGGTTTTGCTGCCTCTGTTGTGTCTTCATTTCCTTGATAATTATAATAATGAATAATAGTAATAAAATTAACAATAATAAAAATTAAAATGTACATGTAGCCAGCAGGCATCAGGTACGTGCGACGTTTGTTTTCTTGCTAGGTTGTATCTCAATGACACAAACCCAAGGATGTGTACTAGTTTGCAGGGCTTCGTGAAATGCCCCCACTGCAGTGGTGGTTTCACCATCGTAGCACGTAAATGTATGGCTACTTTCCTTTTCAGGTGTTGGAAGAGTGTAGGCAGGCCCTTCAGGAGATGGAGGCTGCCAGCACAGGGGGGGAGCGGGTGAGGCTCCAGGAGGCCATCAGGGGGGGGGTCACCTGGCTCTCCCATAATGGCTCCAACCCTGATGTGGCCACCAAGTCTGCAGAGGTGTGTGTGTAACCTCATTTCATTTTCAATCTGTATTTCACAGTCTGAGGTGTGCAGCCAGTTGTGACCAACCCTGATGTTGCCACTAAGTCTGCAGAGGTGTGTGTGTAATGTCATTTCATTTCATTGTCATTTTATACCTTACAGTCTGGGGTTTGGAGCCAGTTATGACTCATCAGACATCCTGGCTTGAATGCACAGGTGTATGTGGTAACCTCGGGTGTACTCTTGTGCTGTTTTTATTGCTTGCAGCCTGGCATGTCTTAGCTCTTTCCAACCCTGAAACATCTATCTCAATTCAGAAACGCCATACAGTCAGGCCACAAAGTAAACACACAGCTGCGCATGGTAGAGCAGCAGGTCAAGATAGCACTAAGAAAGGCTCATCACAAACAGGAGTTTGCAAGTTTGCTCACACATGCAATCAGGTGTTCAATGCACCAACAAAAGATGCAAAAAGATAAACAGAAGCAGCAACAACCTGCTTGCTGGTATAATAATGTTTGCAGTCAGTTTGTTGTTGATGCCACGCTCACCATCAACAATAAAATATAAAATGACTGTGAACACTGTTGTTGCCAGTAAACAGGCTGAGCTACTTTTACTTGTCGCTTTGCACCTTTTGATTACACTGCATGCTTGGCTGGCACACAAACTGTCTTGCAGAGCTGTACAATAGCCAAGCCATGAACCGTAACAACTTGATGACTGTACTCTAACAGCAAAAGCTATCATGAGGGTCACACGCATCAAGCTCAGCTGACTGTTGCGTGATAGGTACGTCTGAAGCTGCGTGATGCCAAGGCTAGGCTGAAGCAGATGATGAGTAAGCCTGCTGCAGCCCAGAGCAGGCCTTCCAGCAGCACCTCAACTGCTTCCTCAGCTGCCGAGCCTCCTCATGCCGCTGTCAGCATGCCAGCTGGCATCCCACCTAGCCATATGCCCCCAGCCTTCAGGGTAGGGCAGCCCCCACCTCCGCCCCCACCCAGAGGTGCTGCCAATGGGCATCTGGCACAGAAATCTGACAGTGGAGAGCTGGGGCAAAACCCTAGCCAGGCAAGACCTTCTGCCCAGGTGGCAGAACCTCGCCAGACTGGTAGACCCTACACACTACCGCTGCAGCCGCCAGCTTCCAATGCCATGCCAGGGTTTGATCGGGAACCCTACCCTGTGGGTCATAATCAACCAGGAGGCAGCATGGAACCCTACCGTCACTCCTATGGGCAGCAGGGCATTTCTCAGGAGCCCTACCGCCAGCCCTATCTCCAGCAAGGCCCTGCCTTGGAGCCCTATCGGGGATACAATGGGGCCTTCCCGGGGAGGGGTGGACCAGCAGGAGGAAGAGGAACAGGCTATCAAGCCAGACCAGGGGGCAGGGGGGCACCTTACCAGCAGCAGGGTCCTGGGAGGGGCACACACACAGGTATTCCCAGCTTACCGGAAAATGCCGGTGTCAATCCATGTTTGTACCTGCCTTTGAGACTCCTTGCATTACCATCTTCCAAGCCCTTGGTGACAGGTGACAGTCTCAGCCAACTTGACCCATGAGGTACTGTTGTTCTGTTCCATCTACACCAGCATCCCTCTCCTATCAGGTCCATGCAGTATGTAGGAGCACTAGCACCCCCCCCCCCTCAAGGAATTCCAGGGGCACGTGCCTGCTTAGCAGCTGTATCTGCACGCTCAGCATGTGTGTGTGTCTGTAGCAGGCCTTCAAGGAGCTCAGCAGGAAGACGCCTTCAATGCGTACAGACAGAGGCAGGGGGGTTACCCCCGCCCACCCATGCAGCCCCCGACGGCTATGCCCTTGCCACATCAGCCTGCACACAGCAGCCAAAGTGGTTCTGCTCATGGCTCAGACTTTGGCAGTGGTGACCGTGCCTCTCTCTCTGGCAGCGAAATTGCCTCACCCACCAAGAGCATGCAGGTCAGTCAGTCACCATGTCTTAATTTGTGCGTACTTCAACCATATTGCCAGTATGCTTGCTTGCTGGAAGCTCACCTCTTATGCTCAGTGGCGGTCAGCCTGTGTTGACCGATTGTAAGATGCCAGAGCCAGAAGGAGAGTGGCAGCATCTCGTCCTGTCAATTACTAAGTCTGTGTCACTTGTTTGTAGTGGTTGATCTGTTACACAATTCCATCCCTTTTGCAAGCAAAGACTGTTGGCAAGTCATGATGAACTGCTGCTAATATGTTGTTGGTCTCTGCCAAGAGGGCCCATTCCTTGCCTCATGATTCATGACGCGGCTCTGGTATGCTGTCTTGCAGATGCGGACTCATGTGCAACAGAGATATGTGCAGCCAACTCCATTCGAGGCTCCACATCAACCCTCCTTCTATGAGGATGAGGACAATGAGTGTGTGGTTTGCATGGACAGTGAAGCAACCCAGTTCTTCAACCCATGTGGCCATGTTCTTTGCTGCCAGGCATGTGCAGAAAAGATCATGCACAACTCTAAGCTGTGTCCAGTATGCAACACTGCAATTGCAGAGTTTGGGTTTTGCAGTTGGGCACAGGTCCACTGATGTCAACTTTGCACCATGTGGCTCAACTGTGTTGCATTAATTTGCCGTGGTTCACACAAAATAAGCAGTGCGCAGTGATGCTTGTCCCATACAATTGTTGATGTCAGGTGTTTCAGGGAGTGGCACAGTCTTAAATTTTTATATCCACAGCACTTTGATCTTTGTAAGCTTGTACAGTACTTGACTAGGCCATAAGCTTGCCTGCGGGTGCATTGGGTCTGGATAGGTATGTGTGTTTGGCTGAGCTGCAAGCTTGCACATACAAACCTGAAAGGTGTGTGTTTGAACAAGACTTTGCCCTCGATGCAGTTTGCGAGCAAGTCAACTGTGTGGCTGACCATGTGTATCGGCGAGCATATCTCATATTAATATATTGTATACAACTTTGACCCATTTTCTTAGTGGTATGAACCCGATGACAAGTCCCCGAAACTGCATTCTTCAGCAAAGCTCGGTAAACTGTCGGGATCATTGCATACATAGAGAGTGTCACTGCAAAATGTATCGGTAGGCATGAAGGGGTTTCATATGCATGTAGGAATGGCTGGCTGCGTGCTGACGTATTGCAAGCTGTCAGCTGTCAACGGATCTGAGGCTGAGCTTTGGTCCAGCTGATGTAAGCTGCCGGCCAATATATTGTATACAACTTTGACCCATTTGCGTGGCATTGCTCTCCTTCAAATTAAAGTCTGCATTCTGTGAAAACGCCTGTCAAGCATGATAAACAGCTATAAAACGGCTAGGTGAGCTGGGTAAAGTTTAACACAATTTTGTTTGTCTGCATACTAGATTTGATACATCTTCATGATCCAGGCATGCCATCCCATGACACAGTTTTGCTTGTCTGCATACATGGATTTGATACATCTTCAGGATCTAGGCATGCGCATTTTGCCCCGGGTGAAATGCCCGGCTCTGTGGATCCTTGGAGCGTGTATCTAAGATCCGACCAGAGTTTTACACAGTGGGACTTTTGAGCACAAAGTATGAGAGCTTCCATCGATGCACAAGGCAGCTACAACACTGCGTGTCCCGCGATCGTTGATATCGCCACATGGCAGCACGTGAACCTCCTGGGGCGCCAATTTTGGCATGTGAGACCCCTATTGATCTTCGCCGCTAGTCGGTTTCGACGGATGCTTTTGAGTGCCGGTACGGTGCGCCGGTCCAGTGATCTGACGTTAGCTGGTTATTTTGTCGCGACTGTTGAGCGCCTGGTTCAGTTGGCGAAAACACGCTCGTTGGACCCCTCTACCTGTAGTACACCATGACTGTCTTTGTCTGTGGCACTCCTCAGTGTGAGTGACCACTCCGACACTGACTCGTTCGGCCATGCTGTGCAACGAACGCATCATGGGAGATTTCCTGGACCGATTTCAAATGGGACGTGCCTCTTATGAACTCAAGGCAGATGAATCGGAAATCATTCGAGCGAAGTTCAACACTGCGTCGAGCCCCCTGTATAACTCGCCTCACCCGACGCCAGTGCAGCTGCTCACTCATGCCAAAAATGCCAAGGAGTTTTGCGCTTGGAAGGTACCTGCTCCACAGTCTTCAGCTCGACCCGCGCAAGCACAAAAACCTTGCTCAGCGCTGCTTCAGCCGCTCACTCATAAGTGCTGTACATTCAGGCGCAGCATCCTTCCATTCTGGAGCACTTCGATGACTTCACCAGTCTTCTCCATGGCAAAAGACTGGCAGTGTTTCTAGACTACGATGGTACATGCTTTTAGCTTTGAACAGTGCAGACAAGCTGGCAGCTATTGTCCCTTGCTGACCAGCTGTGTGCTGTCATCAACTGCAGGAACCCTGACTCCCATTGTTAAGGATCCTGACAGAGCCTTCATGCCAGAGCAGGTTCAGTCTCACCACCCTGTTCTGCAGCACAACTTGCACCCTGTGTCTGCCAACGATCCTGACATCCCCGTGCGGCTTAGCAAAACAGTTTCACTGACACAATGCACCAGAATCACGCACATAAGGCTTCACTGTGTGCATCAGTGCATGTGCAGCAGTGCAGAATAGCAAATTGTGCTGTGTCTTGTAGATGCGGGCAGCTGTGCGCAGAGTTGCACAGCTTTTCCCCACGTCCATTATCAGTGGGCGGGGCAGGGAGAAGGTGGAGGGCTTTGTTCAGCTGAAGGAGCTGTTCTATGCTGGCAGCCATGGCATGGACATTGTTGGACCCAAGGCAAGTGATTCACCATGCACATCATCTTCCCAACAATGAAGCTCGTTTTCATGTTTTGTCTTGATCATGGTGTTAAGCATATCATTTGACGTTATTCCACTTCACTGCAGACTGATGCGGCTACATGCAAATTTTGCATCAGCTTGCCATAGCCATGCTGTATGCCATGAGACCTTGTGCATCATATGCTCTGCTGTTAACAAAGCTCATGTTGCTGCATACCAAGAAGCTACGCTCTGGGCTGCTGCTTTAGGAGACTCCCGTTATGATTGCTGAAATTCGTTAAAATGTGTTGTCTTTTCTATCAAGAAGCAATAGGAACACTGCCTCATCCTGCAGGGTGCCAAGTTGTCTAGCCTACAGTGCTGCTCCTCATCCCAGCAAGACGCAACAGACGTTTGGTCATCTCCCCCAAACACTCATCCCAACAAGTCTCATTTCCCACCCCCAACATGCAGCTTGCCTCAGGCATGTGTCTTCCCCCTTGCTTGCTTCACGCAGCAGCACAATAGCCCGCGGCACTGTCATGGATACCATTCTGGCTGGTTGCACAACTTAGGTCTATTGTGTAGGACATCTGTTGCAGCAAGGCTCCCGGAAGCATGCTGAGCTTTGCTGCGCAATGCTTTTCCTTATCAACTGGCTTATAACTAACTGTAGCTGAGTCAATCATAGTGTTGCTGCGCCAGGCATTGAAGACCTTCAGATGGCTCCTAAGCTTAGTTTAGTCGCCTGAGTGTTGGCTTGGCAATTTGGCTGTCATCTGTCTGTCAGCGTGCTATGATTGTGTTTGCAGGCCAACAGTGCGCCTGAGGATGAGCAGAGGTTGGCCTTCCAGCCAGCAGCCAAATACGCCCCCATCATGGACTCTGTGTTCCAGGCTCTCACACACAGGTGAGCCACTCCCGCGGACAAGTGTGAATGGCGTTCTGGTATCATGACCCAGCAAGGCTTTACAACAGCGTTGCGCATGCCAATTGTAACGCGCATGATCGATGCACAGATTGCACCATGCGTGCTGTGTTTGCATAGCTTGTCCCCTTGCCCTCTTTGTGTTAGTCTGTGCCTTTGCACACAGTCCGGGCAGCCCGGTATAATACTTGGCTTCTCGTTAAATTGACGCCGAAAGGCGTAGTCTTTTCTTTTCTTTCCTTTGCACACATTCATTTAACGTTCACTACGTTGTTTCAGTGGTCCCCCGGCAATAAGTTTACATTGACACTTTTTATGGGACGGTCTTGTGCACAAAGCAGTGTTTCTGTATCTCGAAGAGCCTTTGCATACCATGCTCTTGATGCCTATCGTCAGCAGCAAGGTGGCAGTGAGTAAGGCACAAACAATAAGGAGTCCACAACATTGAACTTCTTGCATTCTGCAGGGTGCAAGAGATCCCAGGCGCGTCTGTTGAGCACAACAAGTTCTGTGTGAGCGTGCACTTCCGCAACTGCTCGCCTGACTCTTATGACGCGGTGGTGGCGGCTGTGAAGGACACCCTGCATGACCACTCCAACCTGAAGGCCAGCAGAGGGCGTAAGGTCCTAGAGATCCAACCCCAGGTCAGTGCTGCATGCTGTCTCAAATGGCATGCTCATCTATGGCATCTATGCTGCACCTGTGGCATAGCATGACTCAAGCTCTGTGTCAATGCCTTCTCTGCAGTGGTTGCAACAGCAGTACTGCATGAGCTCTCAAGACTTTGGAGGGTTGCCTGCTTGGCGGTGGTAAGCCAGAGTACATGCAGCACCTTGAGCAACCCAATCTGCAACGCATTTCAGCAGCTAGTACTGAACTCAGTTCTTAACCAGCTCAGTGGCAGGCAGTGCATGCTGTGTAAGCTTTCTCTGACAACTGCCTGGCAGCCAGCAAAGCGTGCATGCTGTGCATGCTGGAGGGCTGGCTGGCCCCTCACTTCCTCAGTTGCACAGCAAAACTCCCAGTGGGTACTTGCATGGCACTACATATGTTGACAGAGCAAAGGGCATGGCGCTTCAACACATGTTGTCAGCAAAATACAGATGTGACTGTAATGATGTTATGTCATTGCCGGGAGATCCTGACCGACAGCGCATACAAAAATCAGAGGTTCATGTGATGCAGGTGGACTGGGGCAAGGGCAGGGCCCTGTCTCACATGCTGAAAGCCCTCAGCCTGGATGACTGTGAGGATGTGATCCCCATCTACCTTGGGGATGACCGCACTGATGAGGACGCCTTCAAGGTGCTCAAGCAGCGAGGCAGCGGCTTTGGAGTGCTCATCTCCAACAAGGTGGGTCAACCAAATACATTGCCTGCCATGCATGCATACACATTAGCAATTCAGGCCCTTCTGCCAAGCCATACAATGCAAGCTCCAAGTACCCAACAGCCCCAACACTAGTGCACATTTTCACATCATGGTAGCATGCAATGCAGCTTTTATACACAGGTGTGATGATTGCTGATTAGGTCTCCTGAATTCATCACACCTGTGTACAAAAGCTGCATTGCATGCTACCATGATGTCGAAAAGTGCACTGGTGTTGGCAGTCAGCGTCCCAACAAATCTGGGGACACATGCATGCATCCTTGCTCATAGCATGAACGCCTAGTTGTCCCTGCAATGTCAGTTGTGCTACAAACGTTTCTGGAGATTGTGGACTGTAATCTCTACAGGTGCACATGTGTCAAAACAGTGGCAGCCTAGCAAGTGTACAACCAACCAAGCAGTGTCAAACCCACATGAAATGCCATTGCTGGTGTTGCGGCATGCGCTTGACTCTGATTAGTATTGCCACTGCAGATGAAGGACACAGATGCTAAGTACACACTGACAGACCCCAGTGAAGTCATGGCTTTCCTGACCCGCCTGGTGGAATGGGGGGAAACCCCAGACAATGCATGGCACACCCACCACTCATGCACCGGCTGGAGTCTCAAGCAACAGTCATCCAGCCACGCCCCTCCACCCCCACCCACTGACCCCGCAGTTTCCACCTCATCCTCGCACATCAGCACAGACAGACAAGACTGCCTCAACACTGATGTCACACTCAACGGCGAGAGTGAGAGCCATAGCTCAGGCCGCCAGCACAGAGACACGGAACCGTCAAGTTTGACATCATCAACTGGATCGTCACCCGGACACAGTCCAACTTCAGGCTCGGCCTTTGCCACCGTTCGTCAGTTCCATGGCTTGCCTGTTGCTGCTGGCACATCAGACAGGGCAATGCCTGCTTCACAGTGGCTCACCAAGACAGATGCTTTCAGTCAGCCCAAACCTGATCATGCACCACCCCCCGGGGACACACCCCCCTCTGGGACTGCTGCTGCTGCTGTCTGTCCGGAGGGTGCATGTGAGAACCAGGCAGGCAGCAACCAGCAGGACCTGGCGGAGGATGAGTACAGCCAGATGGGCTTTGTCAAGGAGGGCTTGAGTAATCGTGACCATAACGCAGCTGAGGCAGCAGGTACTGGCAGCATCGAAGCAGAGGGACGGCCACCAACAGCAGCAGCATATGAAGAGGAAGGATCAGCACCCCCTTCCATATCATCTCTGGATCACTACCTGAACCAGAAAGTGAAGCCTGCAGAGGGCAACAATGCTGATGATGGCATTGCACCGGAATCGCACATGGGACAGTGGGACAATGCTGTCACTGAGTCATCACTAAGCAACAGTCACCATCAACCCAAACAGGCTGCCAAATCTGACAAGGGCATCCCAGATGGCAAGCGTCTAACAGCCCTGCTGTTAGACAAGCTGGAAGGGCATGAAGGGCACCATGCATCAGACGATGATGCTGATGATGATGCAAGTCCACCTGGCATTAGTAATGATGGTGAGTCATCTCTGGCAGGGTACCAGTCACCCTTTGAGTCACTTGCACATGAGGCTCTGATGGAGGAGACAGACTCTGTTAAGGCTGAAGATGGGTCTGTCAAGTCACTCAACATGGCTCCATCTATGTGAGGCTATCCCATGCAAGGGCGGTGTGCTGAGGCAGACTTGCAGTATGTAACCAGTATTGACTGACATGTTTGATAGAAGTTCTGATGACACTGTGCTCCAGTCAGCAAGTACAAGGCATTTGATTGCGTGGGCTGTGTATTTGTGCGTTGCAGTGTATGCTTCTTTGGCAGGGCTTCCTTGGATTTGTGTCTGCGCATGGCAGGGCTATGTGATTGTGAGCTGGTTGTCTGTTAGCTCATTTTACTGCAGATGCGTTGAATTGAAACCGTCTTCAACATAATCACGTAGAGCGAAAAGAGTGTTGGCCAAGTGAATCCTTGCTCGTTTTGTTATTGATTGTCTAATGTTGTCTGGACATTTCTGCTCTCGTCTGCATGTATATGTACAATATTGTACTGCCTGCTATTCAGCTTGCTTCTGAGTACTTAGAAGACATGCCTGTGTTGTGGGATCATTTCTGTGGCAGTTGTAATGTGTAACACACAATCCAATATGCACAATTCGTGCACATTTGAGCTGCAAATCGTGTCTGCGTCTGCATACATGGACATAGCATGGAATCATCATAGATGCAACGTCTACCTACCGTAGTAATTGTTCATACAAGTTACACATCTTGGCTCACCACGTTTGCTAGTAAGCATAAGTGGTAAGGCGCCCTCAATCTCAATGCAAAGCTGATTTTCCTAGTTCACTCACATGTGTTTGTACAAACTAAAGTACAGATGCTCCTGCAGCATCTGTTACAGGTCACGACATGCAGAAAGTTGCCCGCAGCACGTCACCAAGCTGAAGAAGAAGAATACAAGCTTTGACCAGCCAACAAGTCTGATCAGGCATGAAGATGAACCGTCTGCGTTCAAACAATTGAACTCAAACATCCTGCTCCCGACAAGCTTTTGCCCAACGCTTTTGCCAGCTTACCTCTGATCATGCCGTAGTGCTGGGCCCTTGGGAGGCAATGCAGTACTTGTGGCAATCGGAGAAAAGCTAGAGCTCGCAGGAGCGTGTGTCGTCTCGAGGGCATCGCGGTAACATGGCTCCTGGCATAGCTGTGACGAACGAATACGGTCGTTCATGGACAGATGTCTCCCTACTTGACCGTTTACGTGCTGAAATGGCACAAGAAAGCATTCTGAAAGAGGACCAAAGCCTCCGGGAACATGATCTGCTGGTTGATCACAGACAAAATCAACACGACCACAGCAAAAAGACTGCACTCCAAGCCAGTCTGAGTCTGCTGTCTGATGAAGATCCGCTGGTTATGCTCCTGAAAAACGGAGGAGAAGTGCTGCAGAAAATTGCCAGCGGTTTGAAACCGTCAACAGGCTGCGAGAAGAGCATTCTTGCAATGGTGTCAGTCCTGGATGCAGCTGGCATCACTGCATCAGATTTCCGGTCATCAACACTGGCACAATTGAAAAACACTAGCAAACTCTACGCTGACACTCTCATTGGCAAAGCACTGCTGGAGCTGCTCCAGAAATCTAGCAGGTGTTTTTGAGGCTGCGCTCTCTTGCTCATTGCCAGCACTCAGTGCATGCTGAGTACTTGCTGAAGCGCTGATGCACTCTGACTGAGCGTGTGTGTGCAGGGAACCATCTGACACTGTAGCAGTTGCACAGAGTCATGTCCAGGTGTGTTGACAATGCCTCGTGACAGGAAGAATGATTAGCTAAAAACTATCTATAGACTCTGATTGTATGCTGATTTGCAGAACACTGCAGCCAGTGAGCTGTGGGAGATTGATGAAGGTGCATCTGAAGGTGAGCTGTTGCTGCTGCTCTTGTCGATCAACATTTGTGGCTACTCAAAACCGCAACTTAAATTTTTGATGCCTTGCAGGGGGTTGCATAGGCAATAGAAAGCGCATCCAGCCTGCAAGATATGCAGCCAAGAAGACTGCCTATGTGGATCAGGAGCCTGTCCACTCTGATGAGGAGGCTGTTTCAGATGGGGAGACTGGCTACTACCACAAGGTGCACTTGACAGCAACCTCGAGCCAGTATTGCCTGTACCACAATTGTAGTAAACCTGGCATGGCTTTACTGAGAGTTCAGACCACAAACTCGTTTGTAAGTCTTGTGCTTACCTTGACTGGCAGCATTTAGTCCAAGTCAGCAAGGGTCACGCAAACATGCCACCGCAGACTTTAACTGCAGTGCTTTCAATGGCTTGGATTGTTGTACGCAGCTTTTCAAATATCTTTGTTACGTATACGTACCTCTCTGCTAAGCGCAGTCTAGGCACAAACTTGATGCTTTGTGCAGTCCAAAGCATTGCTAGAGGCAGACTCCCAGCCTTGTGAGCCTTCTGTGCTTGGAGCAAATGGCACAGCTCAGGCTGTCAAGCAGGCTGCTCCAGTCATCAAGAAAGGTGTGCATCTTCTCATGTGGCGACTTCTTGCTAGCTTGACTTTGCAAACTACGTCCCGGGAATTTGTTTGCATATGGCGCTGCACAAAGTTATAGCTTTGGATATGTTCATGTGGATGCTCTCAAGCTGCTAGTGATTGATCATTGTACTAATTCAGTATTGTGCTTGCTTTGTAGCCAAGAGCAAGAAGCTGAAGCAATCACAGCCAGACTCACCACAAGCAGAGCTGCAGCCACAGAAGACAGCACGGCAGGCTTCAGTATCAAAACCAAAAGCGCTCAAATTCCCTGACTACTTCAAAATGCTGAACGCACAGCAAGCTGCAAGTGCAGCAGCACACCAACAGTTCCCCACCACAGACCCACAGGCAATGACTGGTCACGCTGCTTTGAGTGACAACATCTTTGGCCAGCTTGACAACACCAAGAAAGCATCACTGCAAACTCTCCAGGACGCTGCTACATCTACTCTCAATGATCTTGCAGCACAGCATGCACTAGAGAAGAAGCTTCGTGCTGATTCTAAAAAGCCTCCAGCAACGAGCACAGCCTCCAAGACTCAGCCCTTCACCATGGCAAATGCATTTGCCAGTATGTGGAATGACATAGAGCAGAGCAGGCCTTCTGATCATCATCAACATCTCCTTGCCAATCAAGACAAAACGCAGAAGAGCAACAAGCAGAAAACTGCCAGGTCCAAGCGCAGGTACACACAACTTGCTGTATCACTCAATGAATCCCGCTGCCTGCTTGCGTCAAGTTGCATGTCTCTGATGTCAAATGTCAAAATAGCATAGCAGACGCAATAAGCTGTTGCATGCTGACATGACACTTTTCCAATATGCGTGCCCTGAGTGCAATGAGTCAGCTGATATAAGGTCATGGCAGACATGTTGATGTGCTGAGCATGTTGTATGTGCAGCGCACACAGAGCAGACGACGATCCCATGGTGGAAGTTGAGGCGCGTCAGAGGTGTGAGGTACAAACATTGGAGGCCTATAAGAAGTTTTGTCAAGATGCTGGTGTGATGCTGGACAGGAAGAATACCAGTGTTGCGCCGTGAGACCTTAAACATCCTACTACGCTGCATTCAAGTTCTTTTGATTTTCTACGTGCAATAGACAACTTCTTGCTATGTGCACCTCTCATCACCAACTGTTTTACATGATCATGCTGATAAGCTTTCCTCGACAGATTGGATCTCAGATATATGTCCTCAAGGATGCACTGATTTGCAGAGCCCGGTACAATGCCTGGATCATAAATATTGTGATAGATACAGCTGATAAGGTTTCTGCACAGTATGTTGAATTGCATACACACATTTGTAGTGGGCCATGCCATAGATCAGAGGTATTGTATCCAAATACATGCCCCCAAAGAGCGGAAGGGGTAACGCAAGGTAGAGTGGCAAAACAGGCAAGAGGGTTTGAAATTTGTTGTGGAGAGGCTTTAACAGAAGTGCACATGACGCTGCAAAGACAACTCTATAACTTGGTGCATGTTGTAACAACTCCCTGAGCTTTCTGCAGCACTTGGCCCCTGGCCAAATCACTCACACCAATAGCCTGTGGGCACTTACCTTGGAACAGATCTTTGTGCGCCGAGGAGTGATGTCATGTTGATCACGATCTCGCAAGATCCAACCTTGCCATGATGATCCATAATTACGGCAGTCTCATCAGCAGTCATTGAATGGGGTCAAAATACTGGGAGCAATCATCTGTATGCTCAACAATGCACTAGCAGAGCACAAATTCCACGCAGCTCAGCATATGTGCCTGTACAGGAGCAACCATGCCACGTCATAGTTGTCTATACAAGGATACGAGCCACGCAGCTGAATGCTAGGACATGAACACAACGTGAGCACATGCTACCCATTTTGCTGCGAAATGGACAGTTGCTAGCACTGTAATATGCGACAAACACTGCTTTGCACCACAAACATCACCTCTGTGTGCAAATCTCGCCACATGCATGCAATCTGTCAAATGACACCTTCTGAGCATCAGCAGTAATAACGCAATAATGTGTGCATCTCAGGTTCATGTAGCAGCGCTGAGATGCTTCTATCAAACCCTTGCAAGCAGGTCCCTTGTTAAGGAAGATATGTAGTCATCCCTCTCCCTCCACTATGCAAGCATGGGTAACGACAGGCTGTTGGCAGACCTTATGTATTTGCCGTTTGCTTCTAGATGCTATTGGATGCTATTGATGACACGCATCGCGCCCAGAGAGAGAGGTGTTTTACATCCCATGATTGATCCGCTGTGCAATTTGTTTGCTCAATTGCACGAATGAGCAATAGAATTAGCAACAGGATTAGCAATCTTCCAGATGAACAGTCATTGATTGAGCAGGTGTCGGAAGGAATGGAAAGGAAGGTCACCTAGACAGATGGCGTGTGCAGCACAGAGCTCGAATTGCCAGCCAGCATATCCTTTGCGAGTTACGCTCAATTATGCTGCTATTGCAAACCTGTGCTTGCCAGCACTGAAGCTTGAAGGTCGGATCCGCCAGTTGGCACCGTGCTTAAGATCAGACGCAGGCATGCGACAAGGGGTGCTTTGTGTGTGCTCTGCTGTCGCCTCATCTTAACACCTTACCTGTAGAAGCCTGTACTACCTGTACAATTGACACACAGCGTCACATGACTGGGAATGTGCTTACGGCTGCAGGTGCTGTTTAAGCTGTAGCTGCGGGTCCATCGATATCGATAATTGACTTTGCTATCGTCTGAGCCGTGTCGAGCGTGCTCCTGAAGCAACTACAATGCACCAAAATTCAGGCAAGCTGCTCAGTCTGGCGACACCTTTCGTACCGCTGCTTGCCGTGGACAAGCTCTGCTGTGGGCGCTTCGACATGGCCATGCTGCAGTGTTCCTTGTCAAACGTCATGTTAGCTATACACATGCCCGCCACTCCTCACTCTGAATAATAATATGCACCGGCAATATTGCAAAGTCACTTAAGGACCTGCTGCTTATGAGTATCCAGCATGTTGTGCTGTACAGGCACCAACCGAGAGGGCATATCAAGCAGAAAGAGGAGAGAGCATGCTCTCATTGCTGAACCCCTTGATGAAGAACTACCTGGAGCACATCCAAACTCTGCACAGAAGCTGCGCCAAACAAGCGCAGTTGATGGGGTACTGTGTCTGCAATCGTCTGGCATGCCGATGGCAAGTTCAGGTGTATCTCTCATGCACCATCACACATGTACTGTCAGACTCACTGTACACCGCCCCAGTGGCCCATGTGAGCAGCAATGACATCTTGCATTTTAACAACCATGTTCTGCAAATGCAGACGCTGCAAGACCAAAAAAACCTTGCCCTTCTTGTTGTTGTCAAGAGCTCTTTCTTCTAGCAAAGCTGCCATGGCTCACTGATTTACATAACTGTGCAATGCCTCTTGTGGCTCAGTTGCCACATCCTGTGCACATCCACATGTGCATCTGTTCATGACTGAGCAGCAGTGTCTTTCTGATGCAGGCTTTCAGCCCTTCTGTGTTGGAGCCTCCCCTCCCAGTAGAGCTGGCCACAGACAAGCATTGCCTGCTGTGCCTCCACCTACCGACTACAGCATGGATACACATATACCTCAGGCTGATACATATGCACCAACAGCAACTCCACCAACATCAGCAGCAGCAGCAGCAAACCTCTCGCCAAACCTGCAGATGCAAAATTTCATGCAGGACCACGCCGGTAGACAGCAAGCACAAATGGGCCTGCACAGGCAGGACAATTGCAATGCATCTCCCTCCCGTCACCTGAGCACTCTCTGGTGGCAAGGACTGCAGTGGCTTGCAGACTCTCAACAACATGCTCAGAAGATTGTGGTGGACTATGAAGCAGGCCAGCATGCTGTACAGCCAAGAGCCCCCACCGGTCAGCATGTACAGGACCTCAACACAGCTCCAATGCATCACGAGCTGCTGCACCCTCCCCAGCACTCAAGTCCCGCAGTTGCACAGGTCTCAATTTGCCATGCGCCTCCAGGGGTGCTTTCACACACACCCACGGTTGACGAAGAAGCACAGCACTGGGCTACAGACCTTTCTTACTCTGAGGATCACATGCACAGCACCCGCTCTCAGCATGGCCCCATGCTGTCCAGTGCACAAACATGGAGTGCCTCTGCTGCTGCTGCCCTCAAGTCATGGGAAGAGGCTGGTGCTGCTGACCTGGTCTCGGAGATGCAGCCCACTTCCATCTCCTGGCAGGCCAGCGACCCCATTTGCAACAGGGGTGCCTCCATGACCAATGGCTATGGGCAGGACAGCGACTTGCACACAGCCCTGGTTGCTGCAAAAGCTGTACATGAACGGATCCCCTTGCATTTGCCGAAGTCAACAAAGTTGTACAATGATGATGATGATGATGACGGTGACCTGCAAAGCGCTCTGGCAATGAGCCTTGCTCAATTTGAGGTGGAGGACATGCTGAGGACAACAGCTGAGTCTTTGCCAGTGAAGAGGCAGAACGGTGGTGGGCACGTCTGGCAGAGTAAGCACTCTTGTTGTGATCTTCTGGAATGTCAGCACCAGCAATCAGTATGTTGTCAGCATCTGCATTCAAGTTCGAGTTTAGCAGACTTGCTGTCATGACATGTTGCATGACTGCTGAATCAGCAGTACACTGCCAGCTGCTGTACTTGTGTTGGCGTGCAACTTGTTTGATAAGCGCGTTGTTTGCACTGCCTAGGGCATCTGTGGACACTTTTTCTAAGTCAGCCAACTTTCTCTTGCAGTCATTTTGCCTGTCATTACTTGCGTTCACCCTTCATGAAATTTGCCCCGTGCCTTTTGTTGAACCCTCTGCCGTGTACAGTGCAGCACTCACCTCTAGCCTTTCACTAGCTGACTTCCAGGCTTGCAGTGCACACATGCTATATGCGCCCCCGTACATCAGCAACAGCAGCAGAACATGCTTCTGCTTGAGATGCCAGCATGCCTTGTCACTCACAAGGCTGCATGTTGCTGCCTGTTCCGGTGCAACCTGACATCTCACCACAGCGTTCCTAGAGAATTTGCATTTCATTCACAACAGTCATGCACCACCATCACGTCAAAGTCAACGCAGTGCCATTCACAATGCTCGTGGTGATGCAGATGAGAAAGATCCCACTGTCATCGAAGGTCAGGAATCAAGCAGCACAATCGAAGAGGTACAGAAGCTACAGAAGGTGTCCAACCTTGACTCAGATGATTCACATGACATCCTAGGGGCCCAGCCTACATCCCCACACATTTCCTGTGACCTCAAAAAGCGCGACGTTGGATTGATTGACGCTCTGAATGACTTGAGTCTGGAGGAGCTCAAGTCGTTTGGCTTGGACAAACCATTTGATGACAGCAAGCTCACTGCTGAAGTCATGCACAGACTGAAAGCACTGAGGCTAGAGAGGCTGGCAGCACTTGGCGGTAATGAGCTTGCCTAAACAGGCTGTTCCTCTGTTTACCTAACAGCACTGCTGGTCTTAAGCTGAAAGGTCATGTGACCCATGCAGGCGACGATGGCAGTACATTGCCTGAGTCAGGTGCTTGTAAGCAAGAAGAAGACAGGCTGATGGATTACTGGTATGACTCAGAGGATGCACCGTATGAGGATGATCAAGAAAGTGAGTCAGAGTGTGAGCAAGCTACTGTTGAGGTTTCAGATGGGGAAGATGAGATTGGTATGGGTGACTGGGTAGATGTTGTAGCTGATGTGGCCCAAGCGCCAAATGGCAATGCCAGCAAGACTTGCACCATCAACTGATGGTGTTGCAACCATGATTTAGCCAGCCGTATTTGCCTGAGCGCTAACCACAACCTTATCATTTCTATGTACTTGCAAGAGCAAAGGTGGACGGGGGCAGGTTAGGATTGTCTGCCTGGCAGACTCTGCCTACCATGGTCTTCCCAAGTTGAACTCACTGGTCTTTGCTTGTTAGATCCCTGTCCTGTTGTGAGGGTTTCTTCTAGAATAATTTTATCATCAAGATCAGAATTGTCATCAAGATTTCAGAATTAGAATCTGCAGCGTGCAGCAGTGCAAATTACTTTAGCTTCTGCTGAACTGTTGCCTTGCTGCTTTATCCCAGAACTCATCAGCGAAGAAATAAATGTACTGTAGCTGTTGTGTATCCTCACTTTATAGTGACAGTGGGTCTCTTTGTAGCTTGTGTTGTATGCCACTCAAGACACATAATCGTGGCCGCCTGTATTACACACATGTGGGCTTGAAACAAGCATTGCCTGTTGTGCCAGCAAAGCAAGCAAATTAAAATTACATTGGCTGACCTGTCTCGTTGTGTAGCAGACTTAATGATGCACTTGGTATGAACATGCCAACCCAGTCTCGTTCAGATTTCGTTTATGGTTGACCAGCTGTTCCTACCTTCGCTAGACTTGTCACAAGTTGTGCAGAGGAGCAACCACAAGAGCGGACATTGTAGAAGGAATTCGTGGCGAGTGAAGCTGCCGTTGAAAGTCGGTGGCCATACTTCCAACAAAGGGCAAGTCAGCACGGTCTAGCAGATGCATGCCTACTGAGAACCACTCTAGCCGCGACATTTGTCTCTGCTTATCATCCAATGTAGATTTAGAACTCATCGCTGGCATGCGACCAACATGAGAACATGCGCAAGTCGCTTTAGCTAGCGGCCAATCATACCTGTTTGTGTCATTTCGCTGCATATCGACACTGCAATATTTATTGGTGCAGGACACTACAAACACATCCAGGGCATTCTCAATGTCATCAACTACACTGTAATTCCATCAATGTCAAGACTGCAACGCGCTGCGTGAAGTTGCAACTTGACTACTTGCCTACGATCAGTTGACAGCCAGACAACTGCACAGCAGAAATAGCCAGCTCGGACCGCCAGCGCACAACACACCATGGGATCCTCACAGGACAATTGTGTCATGATCTCCCAAGAACAATTCAGCAACAGCTTGGCAAGTGGCAAACACTGGATTGCCATAGACGGCTGTGTGTATGACGTCAGCTGCTGGTGTCAAGCACACCCTGGCGGCAAGCTTGTCCTGCTTCACAGCGCAGGCAGGGATGTTTCAGAAGCTTTTGAAGCCTATCACCCTCACTGGGTCAGACAGCGGCTGCCAGCGTTCAAAGTGGGGCAGCTAGACAGTGAGCCATTGCATAGCTATCCTGCCACAGCTAATCAGCATCCATCACAGCTCACCCAATGTGCATCACCTGCTAGCCAGGATAATGAACTTTTTGATGATGTGCCATCAGCCTCGTCATCTCCAAATGCCCAGGACAACGAAGCTGATGTAGAGGTGATCAACAGGGAAGCCCAGCAAAGCAGACAGCAAAAGCTGACAGCAGCAGACAGGCTGAAAAGAGTACAGAGTGCTCTAGAGGCACAGGGCTTGTTCCACACATCGACTGCTTTCTACATCAAGCTTGCAGCATGTTGCGCAGCATGCTTGGCGTGCTCTATCTGGTGTATTATGCAGCAGCAGATTGTGCCAGGTGCTCTGCTGCTTGGCCTCTTCTGGCAGCAGGTCTGCTCTTCTGCTTCTTTCTACTTGTTGGCTTCCTGGCAAGGTTATAGCTGACGCCTACATCATGCAAACTCTGAGCAGCTGTGTCTTGTATGCTGCCAAAATCTAGCACTGCCTCTGTTGCAATGCAAAGCCTGTCTGAATTCTGAAGTGTCACAACACAGTAGCTCCTGTGAGCCTACACACAGTCAGGTTCATGACGCACAGCAACTACTTGTGGACTGCAGCCGCATCTGCATCATGGAACATGCTTGTTGTGCATTGGGCATGCCGATAGGTATTTGCACCATCAGCAAGCATGGGTTGATGATGGCAGGTGCATGTGCAGGTAGCCTTTGTGGGTCATGATGCGGGGCACAATGCTGTTGCACACAGCAGCAAGTATGATGGCTACATAGGCCTGGTTGTGAATGCCTGCATTGGGATCGGACCCAGCTGGTGGAAGGTAAGCTTCTGTGCGACAGGCAAGCTAGTGGAACTTCTGTGTACAGCTTACTGTCAATGCCTGTGAGTCAGTCGCTACGTGTGTGATGTTCAAGCTGTTGTGTGAGATGTTAGTCAAACGCATAAGTAGATGACTAGATGCAATCAAGGGTGACAGCTTTACTGATCAGGAAGCTATGTCACTGTTCTGCTTTGACACTGCCGATCCATAGAATATGCCAGACTGGATGCATACTGGTATGGTGTGTTTCGCACAGCAAGCTGCACCATCTGATGACAACTGCGTTGAGTTGCTTTGCTGTTGGCATTGACATTTTGTGAGGTGCCAGAATGCATAGCAGACAATGCTGTGTGCAGGCAACTCATAATGTGCATCATCTGGTCGTCAACAGCTTGGACTGCGATCCAGACATTCAGGTAAACCTGCAACTGAAGTGGTGCTCTCCTTGGGCATAAACAAATTGCAGCTGCCTTCTTGGGTAGCACTGTCTGTGTCTCAACATGCCAATGCAAGTTCTGACAGCAGCCAGCAACTTGTCAGATACTTCCAGTTGACTGTGGCGTGAACTCCTCTACAGTCAAGCACGCATAGACGACTTGGTGGCATATATATGTATATCCTTGTTCAATGTTGATGTAACATCAATAAGCATCAGCTGACGTCATATGGTTCTCAGAGGAGCGATCATTACAACAAATCAATACAGCTAGATGTATGCTCACTGTCAGGCATCATAAAAGCGCGATCATATGCTCCCCTGCACCAGCAGATGCAGACATGACACAACGCCTCCTCGGTATCACAGTGCAAAGATGTGTTGTTTGTTTTGATGTTGCAGTTCATGCCGCTGCTGGCCATCTCCCCACGCTTCTTCCACCCTGTCTTCTCACGCTACCACAATGCAGTCCTGCACTTTGATGCGGCAGCCAGCCGCCTTATCCCTTACCAGCACTTCACCTTCATCCCCCTGCTCATGGTCGCCAAGTTCGGTGAGATGCGTGCATGTACAAAGACTACTATGCTCACAATGCTGCAATCTTGAGGGTTGCTACACTGTGCTGCTGAGGTTGATGCCATTGACATTCCAGCAACATTGCAGCAAAGCAGTGTGCATGGCATGTCTGGGATCACCATGCACTGTGCAGAAGCTTGATCAAGCAATCAATAGTGTCTTGCAACACATCAAGGCCAACAGCATGTCATTGATCCCACATGCGTGTCATGTAGGTGCAACACCTGACTGCATGACAGCGTTCCTGCGTGTCTTGTCTATAATGTTTGGCTTAGTCAGGGCTTCCCTTTGTGCAATCAAAATCTTCACCTTCATCATATCTTCATGTTCATCTTCAGCAAAACCTCTGAATCAGCATCTGAATCAACATCTGAATCAAAAGCTTGCTGGAGAATTGCGGTGCATGCAGGCCTGTACCTGCAAAGCGTCAAGCAGTTGATGCAGGGCCACTGCTACATCAATCGCACCTGGGAGACTTGCACTCAGATCTTCTTCTTTGCCTGGTAATCACTCTCCATTGTCCTGCTCTATGAGTCTCAGTTCTGGTGCACAGCCTGTGGCATATCACTGTGCAATGCTCCTCTTGCATTTATCTGCCAAAACGTGAAGAACTGGCTGCATGCGCGTGACGGCTTGCACTCAATGTGGGAACATGTGCAATTTTGTTGTCAGTGTCCTGCTGCTGTTGTTGCTCACTGCGTAGTATGCGTACTACAGGAATGGGGTGCTGTTGGGGTGTGTGCAGGGGTGGCTCCCCCGCCTGCAGCTGCTGCTCATCTCCCATGCCACCTTCTTTGTTCTGCACTTACAGGCAAGCTCTATGTCTAGATTGGGGATGCGCTTTAGTGAATATGTGCATGCTGATTTGGCTGAATATGAAGCTGAAACCATGAAGGAACATCACACTCTACACCTAGTGCTTGGCTCAAGGCAGAAAGCAGACTTTGTTTTGTGTGTTGGATGACCCTGCCCAGTTGCACTTCTTGGGACGAGACCATGAAATGGCATTACTGCAGAAGCAATAAGCATCAGCAATTGTGACCAACAAGTGCTTGAAGCCAATGTGCAGAGTTGCTGAGGTGCAATGTGTATTGCTGTGCAGATCTGCTTGAGCCACTTCTCTCAGCCAACTTTTGAAGGGTTGCCTGAAGAGGATCAAGACTGGGTGACAACCCAGGCAAGCTCAGCTGCTGTCACCAGTCTGCATCCTTGCATGCAACTGCATATTGCCTTAAGTCTGCAGGGCAGGCTGCCTGACACAGGCTGCCTGACACTTACAATGCTGACACTGTCTATGCCTCAAGCGCATTCACTTGAACTGCAGTTTTGGCCAATGCATGCAAGGCTATGCATTATGCAAAGGTGCAGACATCAAGATGACTGTGTGCCATGCTCCGGTCTCTGTTGCACCTGATGGGCTAAAACAATGCAAAGCACAGGGCAGCTTGTTTTGTTGCAGGGGAGGAAATGAGTAACCAGCATGTGGAGCTGTTCCCTGCATGACTATGCTTTGATAAGGCAGGAAGCTTTCCATACCCCATACATCAGCTTTGCCACATCATGACGGCCACATCATGACGGAAAGTTGCATGCTTGACTCCTTAAGGTCCATGTTTGTATAGGCAAGTGGGGTGGAGCAGCCCCCTTGGGCAGACTGAGACTTACACATGAAGATGCAGTGGATTTGTTAGATCATGCTGCCAGACTTGCAGTGTGTGTGACAGCTGGTGGTGAGTGCAGGTGAGTGGGACTATGAACTGGAGCTGCCCTGTCTGGCTGGATTGGTTTCACGGGGGGTTGCAGTTCCAGATAGAGCACCACCTGTTCCCGGGGCTGCCCCGCCACAACCTGCGCAAGGCCTCCCTGCTGGTGCACCCCCTCTGCCGGGACCTGGAACTCCACTACCATTCCCCCTCCTTTTTTGGGGTAAGCTCTTCAAGCTCCTTGTTATCCTGCAGAGTTATGCCTCACTTTTCACTGATGCTTATCATGGCGCGTGTTCCTGATGTGCTGGTGCGAAACAGCAGCACGTCTAAATAGGAAAAACAATTGAGTGCTTGCTGTTGCTTCTGTCCAGCACCAGAATGTCAAAGTAATGTAGGCTGGGTCAACTTGCTTCAGACCTGCTCGTGTAATTAGGCTGGGAGATGATTAGATGCTGGGTGCATGCCTGGCATGCGGCCAGTGCTTTGTTGAGGGCTGTGTTTGTGGTGGTGCCCCAGCATGACATGAAACGTTGCTGCAATGCAGGCCATTCAGGAGACCGTGGCGACCCTACGCAAATCAGCCCTTGCTGCCAGGCGGTTCAATGCAAGCAGATCGTGTCAAGCTTTTACTGACAGCAAAGCATGGGAGGTTATCACTACTGCTGGCTGAGGTCCTCCTACGAATGCATGCATGCAATCAGCTTGGGCTACAGCCTGTCTGCAATGCACATGAAATGTGTTGCAAAGATGCTGACAAGCAGTGCAGCCTTCAGCACAGGCTCTGCCTACTGTGATCACATAAGCTCTCATGAGCAAGAATCAGATACCAATCGCGCAAGACCCTTTACGCTCATCAGCCTTGCTGTTGCCCTGCCCTAAGTGTAGACATATACCATCTGCTTTTTGATCTGGCACTCTCACCACCAAGTGCTGGCAGCGGAGTAAAAAGTTCAGGTTGCTGGTACCATCGGTGCAGTTGCAAGTGGAGCATACTATTATGATAATCGTTGGCTTGTGTCATCTGTAATTCTGGAGGACTTGCAACACTGGTGTTGTCAGCTGCACCAAGTCTTAGTGTGTAATCTACTCGCGATTGAGATGCACGCTTGCAATGTATGCTTGCAAGAGAGCTGTGCGTATGGAAAGGCATGAGATCATGAGGATGAAATAGCAATGAGACCCTGGTTGGTTGGCCCGGGGGGAAAGGGCCCTCTGGCTTGGGCTCTCTGATGCTCTGACCTGTTGATGGCGATCTGCCCTGCGATCACCGCGCAGCTGCTGCTCACTGGCTGATTGCGGTATGTAATACAAAGCAGACGTGAGAGCACAACTGCCGTCAGCGGGCATCACTTCGTCTATCTCAACCGCCATGCATGCATTGTTGTTACGTTTGTGCGACAGTCAGTCTTACTCTGCGGGGCCACTCATGTAGACTTCATTGCTGCGATATCACAGCAAGTAGCTTGAGCTCCGCCAGGTGGTGCTGAAAGCCACCCAGGCGGGTACACTTGTACACTACAGTGATCTGCAACATCACACCATAACGACAGTAGGCTTGCGCTGAATACTGAGACCCACAGTCCGTAGCAACTGCGGTACAGCCGCTCCTGTTGCCAAATGCCCAGCGAGGAGCAAGGGCACTCATACTATGCTGTACTCAACGTTTCTAGGGATGCTTCTGATGAGGAAATCAAGAGAACATTCCGCAACCTTGCTCAAACCTACCATCCTGACAAACACTCAGACCCCGCCCGCAAAGCTGATGCTTCAGCCAGCTTCACTTTGCTGCAAGAAGCTTACGAGGTTGGACAATTGCTGCAAGTGCATGCACAGCTACTCAACTCCACCTGCTGCCTACACCATCTCTGCTGTGATGACAGGTCCTCAGTGACCCAGCAAAGCGCCAGGTCTATGACATCTACGGCAAGGAAGGTCTGGCATCAGGCTTGGAGGTTGGCACCACAGTCAACACTGTTGATGAGCTGAAACAGAAATGGGCCAAGTTCAAGGCTCAAGAGGTGCTGGCAGCAGTCACAAATGCATCATTGCTTCACATAGAACAGCCCCTGGATCTGAGCAACTCCCATGTGTTGAACTGTGTCGCCAACATGCCACAGCTCATCTCTTACATGCAACTATACATCATCATTCAATTGTGTTCATGCATCAAAGCTGAGATGCCCATGCAGGCAGAGCAGGCAGCGTCATCAAATGTTGTTTCTCGTGGCGTCTATACGTTCAAGTTCAATGCTGAGAACCTGGTCAAGCCATACAGCAAGACTGTGTCGCGCATTCCAGAGTTGACCACAGTGTCTCTGTCACAAGAGATGCATGCCACCCTCACGTCCAAAACTACAGCCATGATAGGAGGTAACCCAATGCTCCATGCCTGATTTGTTTAGCACTTGCTTTTGGGCCGGCCTCGTGCCTTGTCAAGTCACCAGTGCACTTCTGACTGTCTTGGCCTTCATGTTCCGCTGGTGCTGATGCATTCATTCGTTAGGATTTGTTTGTTGCTTGTCTTTTTCTTCTGCTTCTTCTTCTTCTTCGTCTTCTCCCCAAGGTGATTTTTGTGTTGCAGGGCGGGTGGCAGTAATGCGCAGCCTGGGGCAGAACAGTATGGTGCTGGGCCTCAGGCATGCCCTGTCTGCCTTCCACACTCTGGAGGCTACAGCCAACATAGGTCAGCCTTGTTGGAATGCTTGCTGCAGCCATTGCACTTCTTGCTTGACACGCCTCTGCAGGATCAGCACCAAAGACATTGGCTCAGATGTCCAAGCAGTCAGACTTGAGTATGATGGGCCTGATGTGTACATGCACTTACAAAGCTTGGCAAGTGTCAAGACATGGTGACATTTGCTGTTCATACACACCTTGATTTTGGCAAAAGCCGTCTTCAAGCAGGCCAGTGAGAAGCATGCCATGCTGCAAGGTGGCATGTGCATAAGATATTGTTCTTGAGTTGACGTGTTGGTTGGCATATTGTCATCACCAGTGTTGTGCAATGAAACTTGTGCTCATTTGACATGTTGCCAACATCATCCACTTTTCAAGAAGTTTAATCACATATCAACATCAGACAGATGTCTGTGACTGGGAGGGTCCACAGCAACACGCCAAGTTGACAAAATGCAGCCAGCTGCAAATGCTTGCTGTTACCTCTGGGACACCCTGGGAAGGCTTGAGCATGTTGTGCACTGCATCCTTCACTTCTCAAGCATGGGTCAATCATCAGCTTCGCCATGGTGTCTGGCTTTCTGCTGGTATGAGCAGGTGTGCGCTACCTGTTTAGGGGGTATGTGAGCGCAGTATGCCCTTTGCAGGGCTGCAGTCGCTGCTGAGTGTGCAGAGCAGCTACCAGCTGAGCCAGCACAGTACAGCTGCCCTTGCCCTCACCTACCAGCAAGGTGCTGGCCTGGGCATGCAGGTCACCCTCTGCCTTCCCTTTGCCTTACCTTTGCACTAATGCCTTTGCCTTGCTTTTAATTTACTGCCTTCCTCTTCAGGGGTCAAAACAAAGTCTTTGGTGTTTTGGCTTTCACATGTAATTTGCACATGTTCTGTGTCAACCGAACGCTTTGTTTTTTGTTTGAGGTGGAAAGCATTTCACAGTCTGATGCACATTATGGTCAGCTCCATCTCGCTTGCGATTGTTGTAAAGACATGAGCTGCATGCAAACTGGTCCCCACTTGACTACGGGCAGCACCAGCTTTGCTGCTGGCGCACAGGACAGCAACTCTTGAGTAAGTGTACTGGAACTATCAACCCCCATGCTGACTGTGATGGTGCAGGTGTCAACATCAAGGCAGCTGTCACCCAAGCACAAGGGGGAGCTGACATGGGTTGTGGGGCCCCCTCATGCTCGTGCCATGGTGTTAGGAGTCACCTCCAGATTCAAAACCTTCCAGACAGCAGTTGGTGTTGAGGTATGCAGTCTAGGGGCCAGCAGAAAGCCGAGAAGTGTGTGCATGACTGGCAGCCAACCTTGCTAGTTGTACAGGTTCATTATTGCCTGCTGATGTGTTGCAGCATGATAGGTTGAGCACGCCAGACCTCTGCAGTTCTCAACCACAGCAGCCTTGGGTTGAGGTCATACACAAGCATGACCTTACTCTGATGTGCAAAGCACTGATCATAAAATACAGTATGTAACGCGTTTTGTGAGCACACAGCAGCAGATTTTGTCGGTAAATAGGCCTTCACATGACACTGCTGGCTGCAAGCTGACAGCAGGGCATCATAGATCCCAATCTCTCACGTGCCAGCCAGGTAGCTCAATCAGTCAAATTTCCTTTCACAGTGTTGGCAGCTTATGCATGCACCATCAAACTCTTGCATGCAACATAGCTTGTGACCACAATGCCTGTCAAGTTTATGAGCAAAGATGCATGCAGGTGGGAGCTTCAACAGCAGCACATGCCAAGGTGGCCTGGAAGTATGACAAGCGCACCACTTTGCATGCCAGCACTCGGGTAAATGCAGGGGGGTACCAGCTGGGGTACCAGGTGGAGGCAGGGGGGCGCTACCGGTGGAGCCACAACACCAGCACTGGCTTGGGTCTTGCCTACGGCTCCCAGGTCAGACTCATCTCACACTTCTTGGATGCATGGTGCCATTTCTTACATCAGGCTTGAGATGCATGGTGCCATGGTGCCTGCAGTCCGGCAGTGCTTTGCTGCAGCTCTTATTGTGCATTTGCAGTACCAGCAGCAGCATACATTTCAAAATCACTAGCTAGGGGCTTGCTTCTGGGCTCGCAGGTCATGCTCATATCACATATGAAGGACCAAGGATACAGCATGTCCAAGTACACCTCACGTTATACAATGCACCGGCCATGTTACAACATTTGCAAATAATGGTATTTAAAGTGCTGCTGACCAGCAGTGAGCCACATGCCTTGGAGGTGCTGCTGCATATAGTATTTGATGAGAGCACATGAATCTGTGTGGGCACAATGCACGAGTGCTGCTATAGCATGCTGCTGCAGCTCATCTAGTCCAGTTGAGCATGAGTGTACAGCCTCCAGCTGGATGTCACCAGGTCAGTAGATGGCACATGAACAAACAAATGCCAATCTTTTCACTTCAATTCCGTCATCTACTCAATGCTTTGTGTCACATGAGTCCAGGAAGAGCCACACTAGAAGCCTAAGATATCACTTTGCCACCTCACTTGCTACAGAGTGCTCCAGTCTGTTTGCAGTGAAGCATGTATACACTTGCGGCCTGCAGGGTCTCATAATGAGGGGCTCCTTAGTGCACGCGGAGCATCGATTCGAGTTCCCAGTGCTGCTGACCAGAGACCCAGACCTGACGACTGTGTTGTTGGCCTGCCTGGCACCTCCTCTGCTATGCTACAGCCTCAACAGGTTTGTGGTGCGACCACTGTGGAGGAGACATCGCCTGCAGAAGGTGAGGCTGCGGCACTGGTATTAGCAGTGGCATGCAAACTTTGCTCGTCCTTTCTGTTGTATAGACAGCATTAAGGGATGTGGGTACAAGCAAACAGGATATACAGGACATGCACTGTGCATGATGCTGATCAAGCTCCAGTCAAGATGCTGCTGTTTCCATTCTGGTGTAGCAACCCGGTGAAGACTGTTGCATGATTGTAGCACGCTTGGCTTTCAGTACAGGTCAGGTGTGGTGTGCACCTCACATGTGTCATTGACGTTTCCAGCTCATGAGTATCACAATACGTTTGTGGAGCAGGGACAAGAGTTTATGTAATCATAGCTTTGCATCATGTGTCGTGGCGCAATGGTGATGTGGAGTGTAGGCAGTGGAGGGCAGAAGGGAGGGTGCTGCAGCCCAGAGGGGTGCCTTCCAGCGGGCTCAGGGGGCCATCCATCTCATGGCCCCTGTCGCTGCCAGGAAGCTGCGCCAAGAGCTGGCCAAGGTCAGCAATAATGTCACCTGGAATGCTTGCACTCAGTCTCAGCTGGGATAATTGCATTGCATGTTGCCATGAACACCAGCCTGACTTGTTCAACATGTCAGAGGTTAGAGCATGACAGGGCATAACAAGGCCAACCATTAGGCTGGACATTGGTGCTACCTTTGCACAACGATTGTGACGCGTGTGTAAGCCAGATGGGAAGCATATACAGGACCATGTCACATGCTCATGATTGCATCACAGCATTGTGTGTGACTTTGGCCTTCAGAGCCTCACACTCCTTGAGCGCAGGTTTACTGGAGGTGGTGAGCTTTTCCTGAGACAGGGGTCGCACCTGTTGTATTGTACAGCTATGTGAATCCTGACTTGCGTCATACACACATGCTGACTACAGGGTGGCTTAGTCATTGTCAGTGCCAAGTATGGCACACATGCAGCTATCGAGGAAGCTGACAAAGAAGCCAGGTTGCGGCGGCATACAGAGCAGCAGGACAGTGAGCAGCGGCGGCAGCGTGAAGACCTGGAACATACCGAGGCCCCTCACCATCCACAGCCCCAACAACCCCCACCTGCAGGTGATCCTGCCCTAAAACATCTCCACAATGTAGAAGCGCGTTTTTACTGTCCCCAGACGTTTCTGAGTTTAGAATTCTAGAGTAGGAATGGTGTTTCTGAATTGAAATAGACGTTTCAGGATTGAGAAGAGCTGCTGCTCAGTACGATAGAATAGCTGTTGAGCCCTAAGTACAAGGTCATGTGGTCCTACTTGATTGACACTTACCTGTAGCTGCATCCAACCTTTATTGTTACTGAGCAGGCTAACAAGCAACAGTGCATTAGATAAGCGCATGCAGTGTCAACTAGATGCCTGGTTGATTAGGCCGGTGTCATAGTCTGACTCTGCCAGCACATGATTCCCTGTGAAGGACAATTTGCTGGCAGGCTGCATGCAAATCAGATGTGCAATTTTCACCTGGTTTGGCTGTCTGCTCTCTGTGTCGCCACCACTCACAATTGCTCCACGCTGGTCCTGCACTATTCGCCATGCAAATCGATAGGCTTTGGCAATTCTTGTAGGTCAACCTGTGGCACTTGGTACGCATGTATGCTACTTGTGCATCACTATGTGGCGTATGACTCATATAGATAGGTTTGTGTAGGCGAGGGTGAAGAGGACATGGAGGAGAGCGATGAAGAGGAGGCACAGGTGCAGCAGGCAGCAGAGGCCCTGCTGGCGGGGGAGATGGCCCCCCCCTGCCTGGACGTCACCCTGGCCCTGCGCTACATGACTCATAATGGTCGTATCACCTTCCATCAGGTGTGTGCTTGCACCTTTTTTCAACATTTGTGGTGCCATTCATCTGTGGGTTTACTGGCAGTCAATGCTGTTTGTTCCCATGATTACTTCTGTTTGCACTGCACGCTCAACTTCCCAGTCAATCCACTAATGCCAGTGGTAAATGACAAGATGCACAGCCTGACCTTCATGGGCAGGAGAGATAATCAGCATATGCACCTTGTGGCTATTTGTGCAGCCAAAGCCTGTCTTGGACGCTTTGAACTGCACTCTTTTCCAACACATCTTGTGACTGTGCTGTCAACAAATGATTGTAAGGTTTTGGTGTGAGGTTTTGGTGAGATTTGGTGTGACAGCACATGTGTTGAACAGGGTACATCAAAAAGTGGGCTGATGGGCTTCTGTGACTGTGCACCCGGTGAGACCAAGGTGCTGCGAGTCCTCTTCCTCTTCAACAAGGAGCCACACATGGCCATTCTCTCAGATCAGGTATACTCAGACCCTCTGCATCAGCTGCCCAAAGAAAAGGTAGCCATTGCACAGTCATAGTGCTTCCTTGAACAGTAACTATCCCATTGTGTACCAGGTGTGCTGCTGCCGTCAATACAAAGTATCACGTCGCAGAGCAACTTGCACAGACCTGGTAGCACAAAAAGTTGAGTGCTGCGAGCTGCAAGCTATGCCAGATCGGGTGACGTTGCAGCTGCTCAGCTGTCCATCCAAGATTGGCTGGCTGCCGGCCTGGTGCATGATTGCTCAACAAGATGATGCAACCTGTAGAAGAGTGCATGCTGGTGGTGTGCACTGGGCTTTTACCTGCTAGCAATCCAAGGTCTCCTGATTGTGATACAGGAGGGGGCAGTGTTACCTGACCGAGGGAAGGCAGTCACAGATCAGCAGATAGCTGAAGACATGTTAGCTGACTTGGAAGAGCAGAGGCCTGACATGGAAGAAAGTCAATGACAATAAATGTTATCTCGCTGTAAAGATAGTGGCAGGAAGCAATACCGGGCCTTGCATGGTATCATCTATCATATGACTCCAGTGTCACCATGTCATGGCATGCCCATGACGCCCAGCAGCCATTACAGCAACTTGATTGCGTTCAGGTTTCATGAACGGGGCATGGCCTATTTTCAGTTTGCTTGCAGCATGCTCATCCAGTGTTGTAGAAATAACTGCAGCGATCAATCTGGGCAACTACTGCGCAGAGCACAGCTATCTAAATTTCGGCCCCTCGTGACTTTTACTGGCTTTAGATTTAGAGCCGTTAGTCCGTCCGTCGATCAATCGGCTGCAGCTGCTTCATGCTAGGCTCGCCACACTTGCACTGCACAGGATTTACTCGTGTGACATTTTGCTCACCCAGACTGGTGCACAGTAGCAGACTCATCTCCCGCAACGCATCTAGCAAAGTTGCAAGCATGAGCGTACAGGAGTACATCGACAAGCATGACCTATCAAAAAAAGTTGAGGAAGTCATCAATGCATGCGTAAAGGCAAAGCCAGAGGAGCCAATCTCCTACATGGTGAGCTGAATCCCGTGCACAGGCATGCAATGCAGATCGTTTTGGAGTTCCTGTAGTTTATGAACAAGTCCGACGTTTACATGCCTACAACCTATCGCAGGCCGAGCAGCTCAAGAGGTCCTCACCTCCAGAGATTACCAAGGTGATCGGCAGGCAGATCATCGATTCGCGTGGTAACCCCACCGTCGAGGCCGACGTGTACACGCACAAGGGCTGGTTCCGGGCAGCCGTACCATCAGGTGCATCGACCGGCAGTCACGAAGCCGTCGAGTTGAGGGATGGTGGTGACAGGTACGCTGTTGCGGCTGGAAATGTCAGGCTGCAGTGCAGTCTGCTAGTCTGCTGGTCTCATGCCGTGTATTGGTCTCACAACGCATATTGATCTCACGTCGTGCACTGAAGCAGGCCTGTTTCTGCAGCTGGATGGGAAAAGGAGTGTCCAAGGCTGTTGAAAATATCAACAAGGTCATTGCACCTGCAGTCATCGTAAGTCCTATAGCATTTGCCATGGAGCCTAGTTGCTTGTGACATGCATCATTAGGCAATGGTCGCTGAAGCTGTCACAATGCTGCAGGGCATGAACCCTGTCAACCAGAAGGAGGTTGACCAAAAGATGTTTGACCTGGATGGCTCAGACAACAAGGGCAAGCTTGGAGCTAATGCAATCCTTGCTGTCTCCATGGCTGCCTGTAAGGTATGTCTCATGCATCACAGCCTGCCACCCTCATACAGGCATGCTAATGAGCCCATCATCATACTGCTATACCACACCATGATGTTCCATGCACATTCTTCCAATGTGAGCAAGGTGCCATGCAGTGCAAGCCAAACGAGATGTTTAAACTGGGTCCCTTTGTGCAATGAGGCTGCCCAGTCACGTGGAAGAAATTAGCATTGTTGGCGCATTTGTGGAAGCAATGTTGATGCGCTTGTGGTGCATGGTACAGGCTGGAGCTGCAGAGAAGGATGTGCCTCTGTACAAGCACTTGGCAGACCTGGCTGGCAATGCAAAGCTGGTGACCAATCTACCCACTCTTGCTACTTGACACTTGTACACTGATACCTTTCACTGCAGTATTGCAATGTGGCATGCTCGCAGGAAATGCTTCTTGCTGCATCAGTCATGTTTGGTTTCCTGGCTACAGCTAGCATTTTTCTCTGTCAGCTGTACTCTATGTGGTGTATGTATGTTGATATTTACCTGATGATGCCTGATAATTTTGTTCATGTGAATGCATTTGTCAGTTTGATTACACGCAATCCATTCAGCAGCAAGAAAGGCAGCAAAAGTAAGCATCTTTATCAGCAGTGTGTGTGCTGCAGATCCTGCCAGTTCCGTCTTTCAACATCATCAATGGAGGCAGCCATGCTGGAAATGCCCTGGCCATGCAGGTCACACCTCCTCTAGGCTGCAAGTCTTACATGTGCTGAGTTGTGTTTTGCATGGCAGACGCAGCAACTGGTGTCAAAGCCTGGTTTGCACAAGCATTGATAGGTTGGCTTGCCTGATTGACTGTTCAGCTGACTGCTTTTGCTCTGATCTTTGGACAAGTTAGATCTGCAGCTGAGAAGTTGCATCTGCAATTGGGCCAATGCAGTGGTCTGATTAAGTGACAATACAGAAGTATCAATGGCCACTGCCTGTGCTGGATGACACTTTACAATTGTATCATAGCTGTTGCGTCTCCAGCCTGCAATGTGTCATTTGAATGTACAGTTCTGCCTTTGGGAAACCCTTTTCTAAAAGAACCATGAGTTATTTGATGACATGTTCTGCCTTTGTGCATGACATTTTTGTGTCGATTTTTGAGCCTTGAGGCTGGCTGTAAGTGTACAAGGCACGTTCATCTTGAGCATGTTTCCAGATGCTGAATTGTGCCTGCGACGCTGCATGCCTCACTTGTAACTGTTGGTGTTTGCAGGAGTTCATGATTCTGCCAGTGGGTGTGTCCTCCTTCAAGGAGGCCATGCGTGCTGGCACTGAGGTCTACCACAACCTCAAAGGCATCATCAAGAAGAAGTACGGCCAGGATGCTGTGAATGTGGGTGACGAGGGCGGATTTGCGCCCAATGTGCGCTCTGCAGAGGAGGCTCTCAGTCTCATCAACGATGCCATTGACGTGAGTGCTTCTTCCAGCAGCAAAACACGTATTGCAAACACCAATCTGGCTTGTGACTGGGTGCACGCCTATAGGAAGGGGGGGGG